>RCUF01000006.1_pt1 | contig 261349 bp, 247 predicted proteins | sample 2166311 | NCBI WGS metagenome assembly RCUF01 (sample SAMN09932608, study PRJNA488358) | compost metagenome | feature: garden; material: soil; isolation source: compost soil in 4-hydroxybenzonitrile-enriched culture | place: Germany: Experimental Botanical Garden Goettingen | collected 2016-01-27 | reverse complement strand
GGGCGGTGTAAACCGCGGCGGTGTAACCGGCCGGACCGGAGCCGACAATGATGACGTCGCGGATTTCGTCGTTCTGTGCTGAAGTCACGGGGGTAGAACCCTTTCGTTCTAATAATGCGAGGTGGATAGCAAGGTCTAACCTCACTATCCACCTCAACGCATTGCTTTCGTAAAAAATTCCGCTTCTATTACTTGGCGGAGAATTCACCGATCTGGAGACCGAATGGACGTGAATCATTGCCGCCGGATGCCTTGCGAGGCAGGTCGGTGATGTCCAGGAACACGTGGGTTCCTTCCATGTAGTCCTTGTCGTCGTCCTTGGCAGTTACCGAAACCGAAGGACCGGAGAATGAACCCTTGGCTACCGACTTGGCATCGCCCAGGTCTTCGGATTCGCCGACGAGGATTTCGTAGTTGCCGCCGGTGCCGTTCAGGCCCTCGAGATTGACCTCGGAGATCTTGGACTGCTCGTCCAGTTCCAGGATGAAGACCATGTTGGAAGCGAAGCCGCCAAAATCAGCGGTGGTGTACGAGTACGTTGAGTAGGTGCTCGAGGCGTTGCCGTCGATCATCTGGCCCAGCTTGCCATCGGTTTCGGAGTTCAGCTGCTGATTGCCGGGAACCAGGCGGGATACGTCGTCGATCTTCGGAGCAGGCAAGGCGTCCTCGGTTGAGTCCTTTTCCTTCTCGGTCTCGGATGGCTTTTCCGGGGACTCCACGGCAGTTGGCTGCTCGCCATCGGCGGTGGTGTTCTTGTCCCCACCAAGGAAGTTGAAAGCGAACACGACTGCAACAATCAGCACGATGAGCAAGACGGCGCCAACCAGCAGGCGAGTTCCCTTGGAACCGCCTTCTTCCTCTTCCTCTTCGCCGACCTGGGGGTCCTGGGCAGAAGCATTCTTGGCAGCTGCGGGGAAGGTCGAGGCTTTCGGGGCAGCGGCAGCGGCGGCACCCGCAGCGGCGCCTGCGCCGGCTACGGCTCCAGCTGCTGCAGCCTTCTTCTTTGCCGGCTTCTCATCTTCCTCGGCAGGCTTCTGGGTAGGCTTGGCCGGCGTCTTGCCCTTGGACTGCGCAGCGGCAGCCAGTGCCGCAGTTGCGGTGACATTAGGCTCGTCTTCGTCTTCCAGGCGGGAGACCTTCGGCTTGTCTTCGGCCGCTGGCTTTTCAGCTGGCGCAACCGGGGTAGCCATGGTGGCGGGAACCTGCTCATTAGGCGCAGTCTGGTCGAACTGTTCTTCTTCAGGCTGTTCCTGGTTCTTCTTGCCGAACCGGTTCTTCAGTCCTGCGAAGCCACCAGCCAAGGCGGAACCGATCTTGCCCTGCTGCTCTGGTTCGTCTTCGTACTGCAGCTGGTCGTAGTACTCGTTGTCGTCTTCGTAGGTCTCAGGGACGGCCTGGCGGGACTCGCCGAAGATCTCGGTGCCCAGGGTGTCGGTGAAGAACGGCTCAACATATGGAGCGTCGTCGGTTTCCAATACCAGGTCCAGCAGGTCCGAGGAACGCGCGGTGTTGGCGACGAGGTAGGTCTGGTTGGCATCGGTGATGCCCAGATCCAGCACCTGAACGTTCGAAGCGCGCTCGCCCATGGCGATTTCGCGTGCGCTCGTTGCCAGCTGCGATGAATTCTCCACGGAAGCCACCATGATGCTGACCGAGCGGTTCAGTACCTGGTCTACGCCACCGAGTACCAAGTCTCCTTCAGCTGATGAAAGGACACTCTCGGTTACTTGGTAGCGACCGCTGAGGACAGAGCCGACATCGATTGGCTGCGACACGTGCATCTCCAAGGGGTTGATTTTGGTTCGGTGGCGGTCCACGGACCACCACCTGCCATGTTACCGGTCAGATCAAGCTATTTGGTGCCTATTTGCCCAGAATCACTAGCAAGTTTCAGCGGACCATCAGCGATTGAGTCCCGGGATTCTGCGAAGGATCGGACCCAGGAACGACTGGAGCTCCGGGACCTTGGTTTTGTACAGCAAGCCAATGAAGACGATGCCCATCACCAGCGCGACAATAGCCACCGAAACCAGGGCGCTGAATACGGAGTCGTAGGCGAATCCGAAGTTGAATCCACCCAGCAGCCAGAGCGCGATGCATCCAATGATGGAGGAGAGCGTAGCCATCCAACCGACTCGAATGTAGGTGTCGATGACAGAGGAAACACCGTAGTTGCCGTAGCGGCGCTTGATCAGATAGTGGGTGCCGACGCAGGTCAGCACGTTGGTCAAGCCGTAGATGAAGGCAATGGCGGCGGCGATATGCAGCGGATCGACCACGGCGGCAGCGGCGAACGCCAAGATCAATCCGAGCCCGGCGGTGGCCGACTGGATCAGCATCGGGGTGCGGGTATCTTCCTCTGCGTAGAAGACACGCAGCATGAAGAACTGCAAGGACTTGAACGGCAGCCCAAGCGCGGTGAGCACCAGCAGCTGCCCGAGAGCGCCCGCGGCCTGCGCAGCATTCTCGGAGTTGCCGGCAAAGAGCCTGCCTAGCGGTCCGGCCAGCACGATGAAGACCAGCGTGCAGAACACGATAGGGATTGCGGTGGAGCGCATGCCCTGATTGAGCAGCTTGCCAACATCCTTGCGGCGGTTCTCGGTGAAAGCCCGGGCGAAGTCGTTGAACAGCACGGTGGCGACGGTCAGCGCGAACAGGGAGTGCGGCAGCACGGTGATCAACTGCGAGGTGTTCAACGCGTACTCGCCGGCTACCGAGGCGGCCTGTTCGGGAGGCAGCTGCGCTCGAGCCGCGGTAGCTCCGGACACGATCTTGGAGTACACCAGCGAGGAGAGATTGCCGATCACCATGGCCGCCAGGGTCCAGATCGCCAGCTTGCCCACGTGGCGCAGTCCCATGCCGCGCCATTGGAAGTCCAGTGTCAGTTTCAGCCCGGTCTTCTTCAGTGGCCAGAACAGCGCCACCGACTGCAATACGATACCCAAGGTGGCACCGCCAGCCAGCCACATGGTCTTGACCCCGCTCCAATCCTGCATCGGGTCGCCCGAAGAGTAGGCGCCGAAAGTCAGGATGAAAGCGCCAATGACGATCAGCTGGATGATGTTGTTGACCGCAGGAGCCCACATGAATGCGGCAAAGCGGCCATTCGCGTTCAGCACCTGGCCCAGCACTGCGTAGAGCCCATAGAAGAAGATCTGCGGCAGCGACCAGTAGGCAAAGGCCGTTCCCAACGCGATCATCGGCTCGGTCCAGTTATTGGTGAGCACTGTGATCAATGGCCTAGCGCAGAGCGTGAGGATCAGAGTCAGGATACCCATGCCCACGACGGTCAGCGTCACCAATTTCGACGTGTACGCGGCGCCGCGGTCCTTCGCCTTGGAGGCCTTGATCAGCTGCGGGATCAGCACGACGTTGAAAATGCCGCCGGCCAGCAGCATGTAGATGATAGTCGGGATGATATTGGCTTTTTCAAAGATGTCAGCCACCGAGGTGACCGAACCAATGGCCATCGCCAGCAAGGCCGTGCGCACGAAGCCCAGCAAGCGGGAGACCATCGTGCCGGAGGCCATCAGGGCATAGATCCTGGAGCGCGAGCCAACAGGCTGAGCTGCCTGCTGCGGGGGAGGTCCGGCGACTACGTCCATGGCTCCGGTGTGTAGCTGATCGGAGCCCGCAGATGGATTAGGAACCTGAGACATGCTTTGTAAGGACCTCGCGTGCCAGATCAGCGATCCGGCGCTCATTAGGGAAGGACAGGCGCTTGCCCAGGGAACCGATGGGGACCCAGGCAACATCGACGGCTTCATGATCGGGATCATTCTCGATCGTCAGATGCCCGCCGGTAGCTTCCAGCAGGAAATGGTGCACGGTCTTGTGCACACGGTAATTCGTCACGGTGAACCAGTAGTCGACCGAACCCAGCGGGGCGAGGATGCGTCCGGCAATGCCGGTCTCTTCCTCGATTTCGCGGATAGCCGCTTCCTCATTGGTTTCCACGCCCTCCGGGTGGCCCTTGGGCAGGCACCATTCCAGCCGTCCGCCACGGTTGTACCGGGCAATGATGGCCACTGGGAAGGTGGGGTCGTTGAAGTCGATCACGATGCCGCCGGAAGAGACTTCTTCCACGGTCGGCAGGCTCGTGTGACCGCCAGTTGCCTGCGCGCGAGCCATTGACGCAGTCAATGGGGTGCGCTTTGGGGCAGACGGGATCGGTCGGTTCATGGAACCACTCTATCGAGAAAGTACCGTTCGCCGCCTGATCGACGTGGACAAGTAAGTTATCTCGCAGGCAAATCCGTCGGAATTTCAAGCATTCTTCCGGGATTTCTGGCACGCTTAAGTAACTATGCATGCACTTCCCTCGCCTGACGCACTGCGTCAAATCCTGCCCTCGGTTATTTTCGACTTGGCCGACCGTTTTGTTCGGGCGGGCCATGAATTGTCGCTGGTAGGTGGGCCGGTTCGGGATCTGTACTTGGGACGCGTATCCCCGGACCTCGATTTCACCACCAGCGCTCGCCCGGAAGAAACCATCAAGGTGATTTCCGGCTGGGCCGATAACGTTTGGGATGTGGGACGCGAGTTTGGAACTATTGCCTTCAAGAAGGGCGAACACACGCTAGAGGTCACGACCTACCGCGCTGATGCCTATGACAAGGAGTCGCGCAAGCCGATCGTTGCCTTCGGTGATAACCTGCACGACGATCTCTTCCGTCGGGACTTCACCATGAACTCGATGGCTCTGCGCTTGCCGCAGCTCGAGCTGGTGGATCCTTTCGACGGCGTAAGCTCGCTGGAAGACGGGTCCATCCGCACCCCTGGTGCACCTGATATCTCCTTCTCTGACGATCCGCTGCGCATGATGCGTGCTGCCCGTTTTGCTTCGCAGCTGAAGATCGAAGTCAGTCCAGAGGTGCGCGAAGCCATGAGCGGAATGACCGATCGGATCGACATCATTTCCTCCGAGCGGGTTCGCGATGAACTGGTCAAGCTGATCAACGGTGCAGACCCGCGCGCGGGAATCGACCTTCTGGTGGAAACTGGCCTGGCCGATAAGGTGCTGCCCGAAGTCTCGGCACTGCGTCTGGAAATTGACGAGCACCACCGGCACAAGGATGTCTACCAGCATTCGCTGACCGTGCTGGAACAAGCCATGGCGTTGGAAACCGACGAAGAGGGACCTGTTCCCGGCCCGAACTTCGTGTTGCGCTTCGCGGCGCTGATGCACGATATCGGTAAGCCGGCGACCCGCAAATTTGAACCAAGCGGCGCGGTATCCTTCCGCCACCATGACATGGTGGGTTCGAAGCTCGTCAAGGCGCGTATGCGCGCCCTGCGTTTCGACAAGGACACCACCAAGTCCGTAGCCCGACTGGTCGAGTTGCACATGCGCTTCTATGGCTACGGCGAGGCCGGCTGGACCGACTCGGCGGTGCGCCGTTACGTCACCGATGCTGGAGACCTGCTCGAGCACCTGCACCGCCTGACCCGTTCGGATGTCACCACCCGCAATCGCAAGAAGGCCGACCGCCTAGCTTTTGCCTACGACGACCTCGAGGCGCGCATCGCGCAGATCGCCGAGCAAGAAGAGCTCCAGTCAATCCGCCCGGATCTTGACGGCGAGCAGATCATGCACCTGTTGGGAATCAAGCCGAGCAAGGTCGTTGGCCGCGCATACAAGTTCCTCTTGGAACTGCGTTTGGACGAAGGCCCGCTGGGCGCGGAAATCGCCACTGAGCGCTTGCGCGCCTGGTGGAAAGAACAGCCTGAAGCCCAGGAATCGGCTACCGAGGGGTAACCTCTGACCTGAGCACCAAGGGAAAAGCACCTGAAATCCGCATGGATTCGGGTGCTTTTGCCGTCCCCGGGAAAGTGCTTAAAGTTTCTGCGCAAATTTGTAGCGCATCGGGGATAATCCATGTATGCTGAATACTGTGATTGGGAAGTCTCAATGAGACTTGCGGATCGAGAAAACTTTTCAAAGAGGCCCCATGGCATCCATGGCCGGCCGAGAGCAGATTTTAGGAGGTGGCGAAATGATTAATACCAATTGGTACACAGAGACTCATCGCGGAGCGCGATTTATTGGCGGCTCTCCCATGTCTCGTCTGTGCAAGCTCATTTCCCCAACCTCCGGACAAGCGGATTCCTAACTCACGGTAAATCCCGCATAAGTTCCTGAGGTTGCAGGTCAGTAATCGACTCTCATCCTTAGGAACTTTTTTCATGCCTAGTCCACTGTTCTCCTCATCCGCTCAACGGGCAGTTCGCACCTCGGAATTAATCTTCGCAGGACCAGAAAGCCTGAAAGCTCGAGCCATTTCAACTACGCGCCAAGATCTTCCCTCCCCTTCTACTTTGACCGAAGGGAGGGACAGCAAATGAAAAAGCGTCAAGACAAGCGCAAGTTCACCAACCTTGATAGCACCGAGTTCAACCGCCGCATGCGTCAGCGTGAGCTGAAGAACCACGTGCCACCAGAAATGTACCTTCGAATTCGCTAAGGCCGGCAACGCCATTACCGTTGCCCGCTAACAAGAATCCGAGGTACCCATGATGAACTCGCAAGGCATCGCCAAGAGGCCCGCCGGCCTGCAAGCCGGCGGGCTTCTCCGCATCCAGAGCACTGTCGAATACAGCAATGGCCAGGACCGAACGGTCCTGGCCATTGCCTTTCCGCTAACGCGGAGGGCTAGCGCTCGATGTCGCCGCGAATGAAGGCTTCCACCTTGTTGCGCGCGGTCTCATCGTCGTACTGCTCTGGTGGCGACTTCATGAAGTAGCTCGAAGCCGACAGGATCGGACCGCCGATGCCACGGTCCAGGGCGATCTTCGCTGCGCGTACGGCATCGATGATCACGCCGGCCGAGTTTGGCGAGTCCCAAACTTCCAGCTTGTATTCCAGGTTGACCGGAGCATCGCCGAAGTTGCGGCCCTCGAGGCGGACGAAAGCCCACTTGCGGTCATCAAGCCATGCAACGTAGTCGCTTGGGCCGATGTGCACGTCGTCTTCGCCCAGGGCGGCGGAGGTGTTCGAGGTGACTGCCTGGGTCTTGGAGATCTTCTTGGATTCCAGGCGATCGCGCTCGAGCATGTTCTTGAAGTCCATGTTGCCGCCAACGTTCAGCTGGTAGGTGCGGTCCAGGACAACGCCGCGGTCTTCGAACAACTTGGCCATCACGCGGTGGGTGATGGTTGCGCCGATCTGGCTCTTGATGTCGTCGCCAACGATTGGCACACCGGCGTCAGTGAACTTCTGCGCCCACTCTGGGGTGCCGGCGATGAATACTGGCAGGGCATTGACGAATGCAACGCCTGCGTCGATGGCGCACTGTGCGTAGAACTTGGCGGCCTGCTCGGAACCAACTGGCAGGTAGCAAACCAGGACATCGACTTCGTTGTCCTTCAGGGACTGGACGATGTCAACTGGCTCGGCTGCAGACTCTTCGATGGTCTCGCGGTAGTACTTGCCCAGGCCATCCAAGGTGTGGCCGCGCTGAACGGTCACTCCGGTGGTTGGAACGTCGGCAATCTTGATGGTGTTGTTCTCGCTGGCCAAGATGGCTTCCGAGAGGTCGAGCCCGACCTTCTTGGCGTCGACATCGAAGGCGGCAACGAACTGAACGTCGCCCACGTGGTACTGGCCGAACTGCACATGCATGAGACCTGGAACCGTGGAATCAGCATCGGCGTTTCGGTAGTACTCAACACCTTGGATAAGGGAAGTGGCGCAGTTGCCTACGCCTACGATGGCAACGCGAATCGGGTTCGCCGACACATGAACTCCTTATTGAAATGTATAAAACCTTTGGGCAATAGGGCGCGCAAAAGCGCATTGCGCAAATTGACCCACAATGATCTTAAGTCTTAATGGAGTGCAAACATTCCCAATCGTGCCCGGTATCACCGAATAACTATCGGGGCGGCCTCTCTGGGCTAGCGAAACCGAGGTGATTACTGCACTGTCTCAGCGCAGCTGCACCAATAGCAGGTAAAGCACCTAAAGATTGAATACTACTGACAGAGACGATCAATTCAGGCATTAAAGTGACTTCATGGGCTAAGGCCTAGTTGGTCATGACCATGAGTTGGCGCCATTTTTGCGTTCTAGCCCGAACTGGTGCCGCAACTTCACCAAAACCCTGACTAGCGGTGCAGGCAACGTGGTTCTGAGGCGGTGGCGCAAAGGCTGGCGGCGAATATGCGCCAGCATTTCCGGATCAGTGTGCAGCTTTCCAGCTCGAGCTCGCTGCGCGAGAATCTCGAGGGACTGAACGAAACTGTGGTCCACCCTGTGGAAGTAGTTTTCCCGCAACCAGGCTTTGGTAGGTTCACCGAAGCTCAAGCCGGCGACGTCATCCAAGGTGCCGATGACGCCGGAGGCAACAAAGACCGTATTGATCATCTGCGCGCTGACGCCGAAGTCGGAAAGGACCAGCGTTGGCAACCCGCGATCAATGGATTCCAAGGCAGCAGTCGAAGACACTGTTACCAAGGCGCTGCCATCGGCCAATGCTTCACTCATCGATCCGGTATCGAAGCGAAGCCGCGACTCGGGCCCGATCCGCCGTTCGGACTGCAACTTCTCGAACAGCGAATCGTACGGGAACGCCTCGAGATGCGTTTGGGGCTCACCGGCCTTGGCGCGGAGCTTGACGATCACCTCAAGTTCGGGATTCATCTTGCTAGCCTGCTCGAGAGCCAGCAGGATCGACTCGCGTTCGCTCTCTTGGGCAGGTACCTTCGCTTGCGGCGCGAACACCAAGCGTTCGACCACCTGCTTTTGCGCTGGCGGGAATCCTGCCGAGTGCAAGAACGGGAGCTTGCTGACCATGATGGTCGGCTGGTGCCCTACCTGGCCTTCGATCATGAATGAGAAATCACGGGCTTCGGCATGCGAATGGCAAATGAACGCATCGCCGGCTCGACGATAGTTCCACCCCTTTTGCGTGGCGGGGAATGCCACGCCAGGCAGGGCGGAAATCAGTGCGGTGCACCGGCCATCAGTCGGCTCGGTGCGAAGCATGCGAGAGTAGATCTCGGCAACTACCGGCCCGGTGGCCGAAGCGAAAACAATGTCTTCATCTACGGTGTCGGCTTCTAATTGGGATACGGAAATCACCTGCAGGATATCCGGATCCAGATCCGTGCCTTCAAAGGCGGCTGCGATCTGGTCGGCGGTCGGCATCACCGGGGTCCGCGCCAAATACACCTTGCGATCCCATGCGGGACCTAGGCGGTTCAGGAAGCTCGTTGCCAGCTTCAGATAGGAATCCGAGTCGGCGATGGCAAGTATTGATGGCTTCATCGGCTGATTCACACCTTCAATGAACTGGATAGGTGCTCGCGCAACTCGGATGGGGTACCAGGGGTCCACCAGCTGTCAATCACGGCTTGCGGATAGAGGCAGCGGGCATCAGGACCCAGCAGCAGGCGCAGGGATGGAATCACCGTGGAAGGCAAGGCGCGGATCTCCTGGCCTGGTCGCAGGACACGCAAACGCATTTCAATGGGAACGGTGTGCTCCTTGAGCACCACCTGATCAATCCTCGAGATCTTCTCCAGCAATTCGGGAGTTTCACGGCGATGCGGGAAGTACGCAACCGGGCCTTCGGAAGCGATCTGCTCAATCCAGCGCAGATACGGCTGCTCAAAAATCAGCTCATCAGCCACCATCGCCGAACCGATCAGCAAGGTAGGTTCGGTGAACTGCTCGGCTACCGGCTGGGTAGCGAGCCATTCAAACTTGTGCTGCGCGAATTTGATCCCCAGATCAGCCATCTTCTGACGGGATGCCGGGTCGACATACAGCGCTGAAACAATCAACAGGCGATCTTCACGGGCCAGCTGGCGCAAACGATGCCAGGTCGCCAATCCCATTGCCACGCGTGCTGCGGAATTCCTGGTCCGGGCGCGCACCAACGGGGTGGGCTCATCGGAAATGAGCTGCTTGATCAGGGCCAGCGTAGCCATGCCGTCATCGATGATCACGATTTCCTTGGCCCGTACGCCTGCCAGCAGCGTGCGCTGGATCTTGCCCGAGTAGGCGTCGCCGGTGACATACCGATCGGCAGCGCCCTTGGGCTGCGGAGGCTTACGAGCGGCCGGTTCAAAATGAACCCCTGCAGGGGCATGATTCAGCATTGCCTGCGTCGTGGCTTCCAGGGGCATTCCCTGACGGGGGATGATCCGGATGTCCGTGCCCAGCAGCCCTGCGGCATGCGTTTCTACCGCCGAAAGCAGCTGCAGTGGCGACTCCACCCAAACGTGCGCGGTGCCGAAACGCGGGCGTGGCACCTCGTGGGTGTCATGTTGAGTCAGTTTCATCATGGTGAGGGTCATTTTGCCAGTCGGCTCAGGGATTTGGAAAGCGTGTCCAGCTGCTTGGAACCATTGCGCAGCACACGGCGCGAGGCCCCGCGGACTTTGGAAGGCAGCGAGCGGCGCGAGCTGATGTGCGCCCAGCGTGGAGGCAGCTCCAGCCTGGTGATGCGCCGGCGCTTGAAATGAGCCGAGAACTCCGGGTAGTGCGCGGACAAGAAGGACTCGGCCTGCTCGCGCAGGTGAGGCAGCTGCGCGGCCTGCATGCAGTAGGCCACGGCAGCCAGCAGTTCGGTGAGGCGGTCGCTGCCGCCATCGTGCGCCGGAACCGCCACGTCCTGGACGAACAAGGCATGGATGATGGACAACGGGATGCGGTTGGAATTCTCGTAGGGAGCCAGCGCCTGGAGCAGTCTGCCGGTGCCCACTGCGTAGACCTCGGTATCCAGGATGTACTTGGCGGTGGCCAAGCCTGTGGAGAAGCAGGAGATCACCACGGCTGGACGTACCGCCGCGATGACGGTTTCCGCCAGATGATCGGTGCCGACCAACCGGAAATCCAGCCCCATGTCCCTGGCGGCTGCAGACAAGCGTGCCGCTGAGGTGGCGCTGGCCGATGGGTGCGCCTTGAACAGGACGGTGGAAATCTCCCGGCGGGCCACCTCGTTGAGCATTTCCAGATGCAGCTCGAATTCTTCCTCGGCATCCATCAGGCCCAAGGAACCCAGGTACTGGCCGAGGATCAGCGCACTGCCGGTTGGCAGATCGAATTCTGCCCCCTGGGCCAGTTCGCCGAAGATTGCAGCCAGGCCGCCGGTGGCCAAGACCTCGCGCCGCGGCTCGAGCTCTGCGAGCAGGTGAGGCTGCAGTCCTGGAACCAAGTCCACATGGATGGTGCCCATGACGCGCTGGCGAAGCGGCATTGGCAATCGATTACGGGTTGGGCCATAGGACATCAAGCCGTCGGAGTGGATCCACAGCTGGGCATCAAAGAAAATACGCGCCAGCGCACGCGCCGGATTGACCTGGATGGATTCCAGAACCAAGGTCAAGGGTTCATTGCCCAGATCCCAAGCGCTGCGCAGGAGGCGTTCGAAAATATGCAGCTCGTCCTCACGCGGGTTGAACTGTGCCGGGCGACGCGGGGAGGTCAGCGCAGCGAAATCCACCACGCGGTCAAAGCGGGCGGCAAGCTTCTCGAAGCCCGGGACTTCATCCAACGCAGTAGTCAGTTCCGGAACCTGCGAGCCGTTAGCCAAGACGAGAATTCGTTCATCTGCCTCGGGGAGCAGTCCTGCATCGGCCATCGCGGCCAGAGAAGCAAGCTGGAAATAGCTGCTGGCTTCAATCAGTGCGATCACTTGGCGGCCCCGATCTGACCTGGCTGGAGGAAGGAGAGAATATGGCGGCGACGGGCAACGTCCATCTCGAGGGCAACCTGGCGGGCCATCGGCGCATCAATAGTGGTGAATACCTGGCGCAGTTTCTGCTTCATCTCCAAGCGGACTTCCGGCGGGTAGTTCTTCGCGCGCTTCTCGTGGTGGCACACGATGGCGAAGAACTGCCGCATCGCCTTGGGCAGGTGGCGATCCGCGTCCGGGTGCAAGCGCACCTCGGTGAGGATCTGCGAGTAGGCCGGAATGAAGCCGAGCTGACGGTGGTCGAAGACCTGGGTCAGCGAGCCGGGCAGGCCGCGGCGGTAGAACACACCGGGGGAGGAAACGACGGAATAGCGCTCGGTGTTCAGATGCAGCTTCCATAGCCAGAGGCGGTCTTCGGCGCTGTGCAACTGCGCGTCGAAGTACATCAGTTCGCGGGCGCGCATCAGGTCGGTGCGGTACATGCCCGCCCACACGAAGGCGTAGTCCACCATGGACGGCGAATCGATAGGTTCAATGTCATCGGCCGGGTTCAGCGGCATGCCGCGCAACGCCTGCGGGGCGCGGTGGATGACGCGATTGGTGCCGGTGACACGCACATGATCGCAACGCACGAAGTCCACGTGCAGTTCGGTCAAGGATTCCGCCAGGGCTTCCAAATGCTCGGGGGAGTACCAGTCGTCGGGGTCGAGGAAGGTGAAGTATTCGCCGGTGACCTGTTCCAACCCGGCATTGCGGGCGGCAGAAACTCCGGCATTCTCAGGCAGCGAGATCAGGTTCAGGCCAGGCAATTGGTCTTGGTAGCTGCGAACCAGGGCAGCAGTCTGGTCATCGGAAGCATCATCAACCACGAGCACTTCCAGCTCCCAGCGTCCCAGCTTCTGCCGGACCAGCGATGACAAGGCATCGCAAATATATGCTTCTTGGTTATAGGCGGGGATAACCACGGAAATGCGCCCGGGGATCAAACTCATCTGTGCTTCAAGGCCTTCCTCATGCAGACAAAAATAAACGGCGGTTGGACCCGTCGGTGAGTCCAACCGCCGGATACGTTGGCGTGCTTAGGCGTCGACGCGGCGCAGGCGCGAGAGCGGTGCCAGCTCGCCTGGGAAGACCTTCTTCACGCCGTCACCCATGGCCTGCTCCAGGATGCGGATGTCGCGGATCAGCGACTCGAAGCCCTTTGGCTCCAGCGACGAGGCCTGGTCCGAACCCCACATGGTGCGGTCCAGGGTGATGTGGCGCTCGACGGTCACTGCGCCCAGGGCAACAGCAGCCAGCGAGATCTGCAGGCCGCGCTCGTGGCCCGAGTAGCCCACTGGGACCTGGTAGCGGTCGCGCAGGGTCTCGATCATGCGCAGGTTGGCCTCTTCAGGAGGCAGCGGGTAGGTGGAGGTAGCGTGCATCATGACCAGGTTCGAGGTACCCAGGGTCTCGACGGCCTTGTCGATCTGCTCGATGGTGGACATGCCGGTGGACAGGATGATCGGCTTGCCGGTCTGCGCCAGGGCCTTGAGCAGCTCGATGTCGGTGACCGATGCGGAGGCGACCTTGTGGGTGACTGCACCCTGCTCTTCCATGAATTCGACCGATGGAACATCCCATGGCGAGGCGAAGGCGTGCAGGCCCTTGGAGGCTGCGTAGGAGATGAGTTCCTTGTACTGCGCCTGGTCGAACTCGACGCGGTAGCGGTAGTCCAGGTAGGTCATGTCGCCCCATGGGGTGGAGCGGATCTTGTCGCGCATGTCCATCGGGGTGGAAATGTCCGGGGTGCGCTTCTGGAACTTCACTGCGTTGGCACCGGCTTCAGCAGAGATATCGATCAGCTGCTTGGCGATCTCGATGTCGCCGTTGTGGTTGATGCCGATCTCGCCGATGACGTAGACCTGCTGGCCTGCGCCAACCTGGACGTCGCCGATAGCAACAGGCTTGATGTCAGTAGTCATGGAAGTCATGGGTATTGCCTTTCAGTGGGTGAAACTTGGAGAACTCTTGGTAGCGGTGCGTGCGGCGAGAACCAGTTCGGCTAGTTCCCGTACCGCTCCGTGCCCGCCCTTGCGGGTCAGTTTGTACCGTGCTGCCCGGTGCACATCTTCCTGGGCATCGGCCACGGTGATCGGCCAGCCGACCAATGCCATCGCGCCCAGATCGTTGATGTCGTTGCCCACGTAGGCAACACGAGCCGGATTGATGGATTCGTCAGCCAGCCAGCGGGCCAGGTATTCGGCCTTGTTGTCGATTCCGTGGGCCACTTCGACGTTCAGCTTGGCGGCGCGGGCGGCGACAACAGGGTTGATTTCCTTGGAGAGAATAAGGAACTTCACTCCGGCAGCCCGCAACCGGGCCACTCCCATTCCATCGGAGCGGGAGACGCGCACGGTTTCGGTTCCGTGCTCATCGACATACGCGGTGTCCGGGGTATGCACCCCGTCGAAATCCGTGATGACCGCGTCGACTTCGATCGGTTCCCGGGTGGCCGGAACGGCCAGCCCAGCGAGCAGCAGGTCTGCCTCGGTATCGATGTCGATGCCGTGCTCTGCTGGAACTTCGTGAACCCGGACCTTTCCGAAGAAACGGTGCCCTGCCTCGCGGAATCCCCGGGTATCCATCACGTAGAAGGCCCCGGTTTCGCGGAAGCGCGGTTCGCGATCCTGGCGACGCGGACGGTGCAGCTTGTCGTGGCCTACGGCGACCGCTTCGCCCTGCGGATCCAGGCCCCAATGGAAACCGTGGTCCGCTACAGCTGCGAAGCTGACGTCGGCGCGTTTCGAAGAAACCGCCGCAATGGCTGCGTCCAGATCCTCCGGATCGATGAACGGGCTGGTGCACTGGATGAACACGGTGATCTCTGGCTGAGATTCCGCATTCGCTAGCGCGTGGAGCAGAACTGACTCGCTGCTGGCCGTGTCGCCGGCGATATCTGCCGGTCGATCGATGACTCGCGCCCCGTAGCGAAGCGCTTCGGCCTTGATCTGCTCATGGTCGGTACTGACCACGACGTCGCTGACTGCCGCCGCGGATCTGGCTGATTCGATTGCGCGGCCCAGCAGCGATTTGCCGCCGATCTCACGCAGGTTCTTAAGCCGGATGCCCTTGGATCCTCCCCTGGCGGGGATGATCGCCATGGCATTTGGCTGGTTGGTTTTGCTCACGAGTAAGACGCTATGGGCACAAGTTAACTAAGAGGGGGCATCTGGGTTAACGCACGGTGAAGTGCCGGTGTAATCACCTGTTTGTTTGCTGAATGCGAGGTCAGCAAGCGTTTTACGTACCAGTAGGCGAATCCGGAAGAGGGATTTCGAGCCCTCGGAACCGCATAAAAGATCAAAGCGACTAATGAAACATGAGTGTGCAAGGCGGAGCTTAGGCACAGAACATTTAGGCTGGAGGGTATGCACGAGCCAAACCAGTCACAGCCCACGCGTGGCCCCCTGCGGATTACCGTGCCATCACGCGCTGACGGGTTCCTTCGACAGTTCACCGCAATGATCGGTGGCCGCCTGGGACGACACAGCGATCCAGGCCGAGTCGATCCAGGATTCTTCAGCGTGGAACGAGTCATTATCCTGATGACCACCGTGGGCGCCTTGCTGATGCTCCTTGCCAAGAACCCCTGCCGGGTCAACGGGTGGACTGGCAACAACCCGTACGCCTATGCGTGCTACAGCGACTGGGTTCCGCTGTTCTCCGCCCGCGGCTTCGCCGAGAACCCCTGGGCGCCATTCAGCGCGACCGCCCAGTTCGAGTACCCGGTACTGATGAGCACGGTGGCCTCGGCCGTTGCCTCGATCATCCCCACGGGGATCGAAAACCGTTCGCTGCTGTACTTCGACATCAACCTGCTGCTCGTTGCGATCCTGTGGATGGTCACCGTGATCGCCACCCTGCGGATGACCGGGCGCCGCCCGTGGGATGCCGCAATGGTGGCTATTGCCCCGGGCATCATCCTGGCCGGCAGCATCAACTGGGACATGTGGGCTGTGGCCTTGCTGGCCCTGGGCATGCTGGCATTCGCACGAAAGCACACCGTCCTTGCCGGGGTGCTGATCGGCTTAGGTGCCGCGATGAAGATCTATCCGTTCTTCATCCTCGGCGCGGTGCTGATATTGGCCATTCGCACCGGCAGGCTCAAGACCTTCTGGGTGACTGGCGGAACCGCCGCGGCGACATGGGCACTGGTGAACCTTCCCTATGCGCTGGCGTTCCCCGACTCGTTCATGCACTTCTTCAACTTCTCTTCTGAACGCGGGGCAGGCTTCTCCAGCTTCTGGCACGCATGGAATGTCATCGCCGATAACAGGGGAGGGGTCCCGCTCTTTGAAGCCGAACAGATTTCCCGTTACGGCCTGGTCCTCTTCTTCCTGTGCTGCGTGGGCGTCGCAGTGCTGGGCTTGACTGCTAAACGCACCCCGCGCCTGGCCTCCATGGCCTTCTTGATCATTGCTTCCTTTGTCATGGTCAATAAGGTGTATTCACCACAGTTCATCGTCTGGCTGATTCCGCTGTTCGCCCTCGCCTTGCCGCGCTGGCGCGAATTCGTTGTCTGGATGCTCGTGGAAATCGCGCACTTCTACGCTGTTTGGTTCTACCTTGATTCCCTCTCTGCGGAAGAAGCGCAGAAGGCCTTCCCTGAGACCGGTTATGCGGTGCTGGTGCTGGCGCATATGGTGATGCTGGGATACCTGATGTTCTTGGTGGCACGTTCAATTCTTGATCCACGCCACGACCCGATTCGTGCCGTGGGCCAGGATGATCCTTTGGCCGGCCCATTCGCCGGACTGGAGGACCGCTGGACCCTGCGCGGACTGCTGCCTCAATCCAAGAAAACGAATGAAGTGGCGGGAAATAAATCATGAGCGATGTTGCCGTTGTCGGTGCGGGACCCAATGGGCTAGCAGCCGCAGCAGTTGCTGCCCGTGCTGGATTAAGCGTCACGGTATATGAAGCCAACGACACCATCGGCGGGGCCGCCAGAACGCAGCCGCTGAATGGTTCTGCAGCGAAATTCGATTTGGGCAGCGCAGTGCATCCGATGGCCATGCAATCCCAAGCCATGCATGAACTGGGCGTCCACGACAAGGTGGAGTTCATCGTCCCCGAGCTGTCCTTCGCCCATGTGCTGGATCGCCGGACTGCCTACGCGTACAAGGATCTGGAACGCACCGGGCAGGAACTTGGAGGCGCGGACGGCGAGATGTACACCCGGCTCCTGGGCCCGCTGGTCAAGCAGATTGACGGGGTCAGCCAGACACTGCTCAATCCTCTGCTGAGGGTTCCCTCGAACCCCGCAGCGTTGGCGACCTTTGCCGTGAGCACGGTGGCGGGCATGGCCGTCAAGGAACTCTTTTCTGGAAAGTTTGAACGCGCCGCCGCGCTCTACGCAGGCTGTTCCGCCCACGTTGCGGGAGGCTCTCGCGGACCGGCCAATGCCGGGGCAGGACTGTTCCTTGCAGCAACAGCGCACGGCAAGGGATGGGCCATCCCGCGTGGAGGTTCCCAAGCCATCAGCGACGCCTTGGCCGAAGAAGCGATGGCTCATGGAGCAAAAATCCTTACCGGCACCCGCGTCAACAATGTTGATGAGCTTTCTGCGCAGAGCATCCTCTTCGATACCTCCGCCGAAAACGCTGCCAAGCTTTCAACAGGACACCTGCCTGAACGGCTCTCGCACGCGTTGAGCAGTATCCGGCGCTCGCCGGGAAGCTGCCTGGTGCACTACGTCCTTTCGGCACCGGTTCCATGGCGCGACGAGACTCTGGGCAAGGCCGGCACCGTGCACCTGGGCGGCACCGCGGCGCAGGTCGGGAAGGCCGAACGCGCCGCAGTGCGCGGGGGAGCGGCGAAGCCGTTCATGATTGTTGCCCAGCCCTCGCAATTTGATGATTCGCGGGCACCGCAGGGCCAGCACGTCATCTGGGCCTACTGCCACGTGCCACTGGATTCTCCGGTAGACATGAGCCGGGAACTGAAGGAAATGATTGAACAGGCAGCCCCTGGTTTCAGCGAGACAATCATTGAATCCCATGTTGTCACCGCCCAGGACTTGGAAGTGCAGAACTCGGCACTGGTCGGTGGCGATCTTTCCGGGGGAACCATGGACCTGCTGGGCAGCATCAAGCGGCCTCGGATCTCGGCCGACCCGTGGTACCTGCAGTCCAAAGGACTGTACTTGGTATCCTCGGCTGCGCCTCCGGGGCCGTCGGTGCATGGCATGGGCGGATTCCTCGGAGCGCAATCGATGCTCAAGCGGGAATACGGAATCGCAAACTGGAAATCGGTGAACTGAGAGGCAATGGAATCAGTGCTCGCGCAGCTCGTTGGCTGGGTCTTCCTGGCAGCACTCTGGTGGCTGTTTATCCGGCAATACCGCAAGGACCCACGCCGCTTGGGTCTGGCTGCACTTCTCTTGCCGCTGGTGTTCTTCACCATTTCGGCGGTCGTCGACCTGTTGACCAGTGTGATCCCCGGGTTTGGGTTCCTCTTCTCCATAGTGCTGGTGCTGACCCCGCTGATGGTCGTTGTCTTCGGTGCCGCGCTGATCTACAACGGGATCCTGATGTGCCGGCGCGAAGGAGCCAAACCTACGAATCTGCTGTCGTTGGCAGCCGGGTTATCCGTCTTTGTCCTGCCAGTCATTGCGGTGCTGCTGATTCGCATCGAATCCTGGTGGAGCTATTCGCTGGCTTTCGTCCTGTTCATGGCCTCCGTCTTCACGGCGAGCTTGTTCGCCATGCTGCTGCTGTACGCATGGGTGCACGCCAGATACCCATCCAAGGGCGAAGCCGCCGCCGTGGTGGTCCTTGGCGCCCGCACAATCAACGGCAAGGTCACCCCGTTGCTGCGTGGCCGCTTGGACAAGGGCATAGACCTGCATCAACTGCAGGCATCTGCTCGCCCCTTCATGGTTCCGACCGGGGGACAGGGCCATGATGAGGAAGAACCAGAGGGCGTAAGCATGGCCCGCTACCTGCGTGAGCAGGGCATTGCCGATGAACAGATTCTGGTTGAAGACCGGGCCAGGGACACCCTTGAGAACCTGGAGTTCTCCGACGCCTTGGTCCGTGCCCGCGTCCGGATGGCCAGCTGTGGTTGGTCACCAGCGACTATCATGCGCTGCGTGCAGCGATGGCGTCACGCAAGCTCGGCTTGGATGCCCGTGCCTTCGGCGGGAAAACGGCGGCCTACTACCGTCCGAGTGCCTTCCTCAGGGAATGCGTTGCGATCGTGCGGGATCAAAAGAAGCTGATGGTTTTGCTGGCCCTGCCCTTCGCATTAGCCGTCGCAGGGATGATGTTCGTGCTCACGACGACCTTCTAACTTCCTTGGCACCCTGGGACCATGCACCATCTGGTGCATGGGCCCAGTTTTCGCTTCCCTGCCATCACCCTTTTGGTTGAGCCATAAATCAGCACTGGGGGCGGTGAGAGCTGGGCTCGAATTCCCTAGGCTGGAAATATGATCCAGGCAGAGCAGTTGACGAAGAAATACGGTGGAAAAACCGTGGTCGATAATGCGTCGTTCACGGTCCAAGAAGGCATGGTGACTGGGTTCCTCGGCCCGAATGGTGCCGGCAAGTCCACCACCATGCGCATGATCGTGGGATTGGCCAAACCTACCAGCGGTGAAGTGCTGGTCAACGGGCACGATTTCAAGAAATCACGTCACCCGCTGACCGAAGTCGGCACCCTGCTGGAAGCTAAGTCGGTGCACAAATCCCTGACTCCGCTGGCGCATTTGCGTGCCATGGCGGCTACCGCGGGGATCCCGAAGTCCCGAGTGCACGAAGTGCTCGATCTGACTGGCTTGTCTAGCGTGCAGCGCAAGAAGGTCGGCGGCTTTTCGCTGGGCATGGGGCAGCGGCTGGGCATTGCCACGGCCCTGCTTGGAGATCCGCAGGTGCTGATCCTCGATGAGCCGGTCAACGGCCTGGATCCCGAAGGCGTGGCTTGGGTCCGCAATCTGGCCCGCCAGCAGGCGGCCGATGGCAAAACCGTTTTCATCTCCTCCCACCTGATGAGTGAAATGGCCCAGACGGCGGATCACCTGATCGTGATTGGCCGTGGCCGCATCATGGCCGATGCGCCGATCACTGAATTCATCGACAACGGTCTTGACCAGACCATTGTGCGTTCAGCCGACATTGAGATCTTGATGAATGCGTTGAACGGCGAAGGTATTCAGCTACGCCGGATTGATGAGCATGGCCTGGAAGTTACCGGCCCCGATTCAGAAACCATTGGCCGCCGTGCCTTGGAATACGGGGTGGTGCTCAGCGAATTGCGTCCGCTGCAACGCACCTTGGAAGACGCCTACATGGAATTGACCCGCGATGCCGTCGAATACCACTCGAACACAGTTGCCGAGACTGGCGGCGGGAAGTAAGGACATGTCTAACCATCTAGCAACCGCACCGCATGGCAAGGTCACCCTCTTCGGCGTGCTGCGCAGTGAGTCCATCCGTTTCTTCTCCCTGAACTCCACCCGCATCCTGGTTCTCTTGGCCATCGTGTTCTATGTGGGCATTGCAGCCGTGGCCACGTGGGGCATTGGTTCGCTCAGTGCCAGCATGGGCGACACGGATCAGATGCCGGGCATGGAAGGCCTATCGGCCCCTGGATTCGCCGCTGAGCTCATCGGCTCGGGCCTGGTCTTCAGCCAGCTGATCCTCGGCGTGCTTGGTGTCCTGCTCTTCAGCGGTGAATTCACCACCGGCTCAGCGGTAAGCACGTTCCTGGCCAGCCCGCGGCGACTGCGAGTCCTGGCCGCCAAGGGCATCTTGATCATCCTGCTCACTGCCGTCGTCCAGATCATCAGCTCGCTCTTGGCCTTCGCGATCAGCAAGCCGATTGCCGAGAACTACCAGATGAATCTGGAATTCAGCAGCGATGCCTTCCAACGGGTGCTCTGGTACGGGACGCTGGCGGTGACCATGGCGGCGTTGATCGGTTTGGCGTTGGGGATGCTGCTGCGCAACTCGGCCGGCGGCATCACCAGCCTCGCTGCCCTGTTCTTCGTGCTGCCGATCATCCTTTCCATCCTGACCACCTTGACCGACTGGGCGCAGGATATCGCGAAGTTCACCCCTGACCAGCTGGGCATGGGGTTGGCGACGCCCGCAAGTGTTGTCACCGACTTGGAGACCTGGCAGCAACTGCTGGGCGTGGCGGGTTGGATCGTGTTTCCACTGGTGTTGGGTGCAATCCTGCTGACCAAGCGGGACATCAAGTAGCGCAGGGATTGATCGAGAAAACTAGACTGGAAACATGAGCCAACCGACGCTGCAGGAAACTGTGGTTTCCTTCGATGAACTGGCCGCCAAGCGTATGGGCCGGATACGCCGTTATTTGCGTACCCACCCGCGTTTGGTGGTCATCGGTGCGGTAGTCATCTATCTGCTGCTCACACTGCCCGGTGTCCTGGTCATGGCAGCGATGCCAGAAGCCAACGCCACCGGCCTGCTGGTCGTCACCCTCGCCGTCAGCGCTGCCTTGTTGTACCGGCGCCGGGCACCGATGACGGTGATCATCCTGGTGTTCATTTTCGAATGCCTGGCCCTGGTGATTGCTGGTCCGCAAGGTGGACTGGGCGGGGTAGGCATGATTATCGCCCTGTACACGGTCGCCACCAGCTATTCGGCCAAACGCACCATCCCGCTGGCCATCCTGGCCGGCAGCTTCCAGACGGTCCTGATGGTGCTGATGGGCTTCCCCGACATGGCCGGAATGGAATTCGACCCGCAAGATGGAATCGACGAAACCATCTTCACGCGCGTCATCATCGCCGTCTCGGGCAGCTTCGTCATCGGTTTCTACATTGCCGCAGCCGCGGTGGGCATGAATGTGCGCAACGCGCGCATCCACGAAGCTGAACTGAACCACTGGGCCTCGCAGGTCTCCGGACTGGCCCAGGTGCAAGAGCGCAACCGCATCGCCCGCGAAATGCACGACGTTGTCGCCCATTCGCTTTCGGTGATGATTGCCTTGTCAGAGGGGGCACGAGTGGTGGCCAAGCGCGATCAGGTCCGTGCCGACGAAGTGCTCAATGAGCTCTCTGGAACCGGTCGCGCCGCCCTGGCGGATATGCGCCGCATGCTGGGCGTGCTTCGCCAAGAAGAATCCGGAGAGCTGGCCCCGCAGCCTACCGGCGGGAACGTGGAGCAATTGCTCGAAGGATTCCGTACCGCAGGTCTGCCGGTCTCATTTACCCATACGGGCGATCCGCTGCCGGAGGACACCACCTTCCAGCTGACCGTCTTCCGTATCATTCAAGAGTCCCTGACTAATTCCTTGCGCTATGCCCGTAACGTAAGTGATGTGCAGGTTCGCCTGGAACGGCGCCGCGAAGAACTGCGCATGGAAATCATGGACAACGGAGATGCAACGAGAGTTCCGAGTATCGGCAGCGGACGCGGTCTGCGCGGCATGCGCGAACGAGCCGCGCTCTTTGGCGGAACGGTTGATGCCGGACCGGTAGCCAGTGGCGGATGGATTGTGAAAGCGGTCCTCAAGCTACCCGAATGCAGCTTGCAGAACGAAAACCAGAAGGCAGTGAAGGAATAAGCGTGGAAGACAAAATCAAGGTACTGCTGGTCGATGACCAGCCCCTCTTACGCATGGGATTCCGCCTCATCCTCGAAGGTGAAGACGACATCGTCATCGCCGGCGAAGCTGTCGATGGACTCGATGCCCTTGCCCAGACGGCCGCACTGAAACCCGATGTGGTCCTGATGGATGTGCGCATGCCCAAGATGGACGGCTTGGAAGCGACCGAACGCATCGCCAAGGACCATCCGGAAACCAAGATCATCATCCTGACGACCTTTGACCTGGACGAGTACGCCTTCTCAGGGCTGCAGGCAGGAGCCAGTGCGTTCCTGCTCAAGGACGTGGCCCCGGAAGAACTGGTCCAAGCGGTGCGCCTGGTAGCTTCCGGCGACGCTGTGGTGGCACCCCGGGTGACTGCCCGCCTGCTGGAAACCTATGTGCGCAACGCTGGCGCCGGGAACCGGAACCAGCCGGCCGAAACTCCGCATGACCCGCTGCTCGATGATCTCACCCCGCGTGAGCAGGAAGTGCTGCGTGCGCTTTCCGAGGGACTATCCAACGCCGAGATTGCACACCGTTTCTTCCTTTCCGAAGCAACGGTGAAAACCCACGTGCGGCGCATCCTGACCAAATTGCATCTGCGCGACCGTGTTCAAGCGGTGGTGTACGCCTACGAGACCGGGCTGGTCATTCCATCCCAAGGCCTGGACTACTAGGCATCGCTGAGGCAGCAAAATGGCCGCCGGGTGAAACCCCATGGGGTTCCGCCCGGCGGCCATGGAGCTTTCTAGCGCTTATTGGCCTTGCGCTGCTTCTTCGCCGTAGAGCGCAGCTGTATCACGCGGGCCACCCCGGCGATCGCGACCACTAGGGCGCCACCAATAGCGGCAAAGAACAATGCCAGCCCGAGGTTGACCTGTCCCTGATACGCGAAGTAGTTCAGGGTCACCTGCTCCTGGTTCTGGGCAATGAAGATGATCAGCAGGATCAGCACGAGCAAGCCGAAGATCGTAGCGGTCCAGATACGACCCAACTTGGTCGCTGGGAGCTTATCTGCACCGGCAGGTTTGGCCCGTTGGACCTTGGAATCCATCGGTACGGTGGTCTCCACTTCGACCTCGCGTGATTCTGCTGGAATGTTCTCTTGCTCTGGTGTTCGATCAGCCGTAGCCATGATGAACTCGCTTTCCTTGTCTCCGGGACTGCTTTCAGCTTCGTCGAGAGCGAGGTGCCAAGTCAAGACCCGGATAGGGGTGTCTGCCAGGTTGCCAGGGCGGAGGCAGGCCCAGCAGGACATCAGCAAATGTGGTTCAGGCTACTAAGCTGGGAGGCAACTCGACTTTTCAGGCGGGAACCAAAACCTGAAGAACCGTCTGACAAACATCTCTTGACAGAAAGAAGTGAGTAACCAGCCATGGCACAAGCCGCAGCAATGGCCCACATTGCAGATCTGGCCGAATACGTCGCAACCTCGCCATCGAGCTACCACGCCGCGGCCTCGGCCGCGCAGCGCTTGGACGCTGTTGGATTCACCGGTCTGGACGAAAAGCAGGCTTGGAACCTGGTCCCGGGTTCCTACTACGTGGTCCGCGACGGTGCGATCATCGCTTGGGTGCAGCCAGAAGCTGCCACTGCGACCAGCGGATTCCATATCCTCGGCGCCCACACCGACTCGCCGGGCTTCAAGCTCAAGCCGAAGCCAACCACCGGTTCCAACGGCTGGTGGCAGGCAGGGGTCGAAGTCTACGGCGGACCGCTGCTGAACTCCTGGCTGGACCGCGAACTGGTGCTCGCCGGCCGATTGGTACTCAAGGACGGTTCCGAGCACCTGGCGAAGACCGAACCAATCCTGCGCATCCCGCAACTAGCGATCCATCTGGACCGCCAGGTCAATGAGGGCCTGACCCTGGACAAGCAGACCCACACCAATCCAATCTTTGGCGCCGGCGATCTGGCGGATGCCGACATCCTGGCGATCCTGGCGAAGTCTGCAGGTGTCGACCCGGCCCAGGTAGCCGGCTACGACATCCTGACCGCGCCCGCGCAGCGCGGCGAGGTCTTTGGCGAGGGCAAGAACTTCTTCGCCAGCGCCCGGCTGGATAACCTCACCTCGGTGCACGCAGGCCTGATTGCGCTGACGGGCCATTCCCGCAAGCCAGCAGGCAACCGCATTGCCATGCTTGCTGCCTTCGACCACGAAGAACTGGGTTCCTCCTCGCGCTCGGGCGCTTGCGGCCCATTCCTGGAAGAGCTGATCAACCGCATCCAGGCATCCATGGATGCTTCAGTTGAAGACACCGCTCGCGCCCTGTCGAATTCTGTATGCCTGTCTGCCGATGCTGGCCACGCGGTTCACCCGAACTACCCAGAGCGCCACGACCCAGCCAACCGTCCGCAGCTGAATGCCGGCCCGCTGCTGAAGATCAATGCGAACCAGCGTTATGCCACCGATGCGGTGGGTGCTGCCGCATTCGCCAACTGGTGCGAGTCGGCGGGAGTTCCCTACCAGGAGTTCGTGTCCAATAACCGCGTACCGTGCGGATCCACCATTGGACCATTGACCGCGACCCGACTGGGCATTCGCACCCTGGATGTGGGAGTCGCGCTGCTGTCCATGCACTCGGCCCGCGAGATGTGCGGCGTTGACGACCCTTGGTATCTGTCCAAGGTCTCTCGCGAGTTCTTCGGAGCCTAGCAAGTCCAACCTGAAAAGCCGGCCTGCGGGCTGGCTTTTCGCCTCCCCGGGGGATCTTCGCCCGATGTGCCTAATCGATGGCATAATCGGCACCATGACGATCCTCAACCAGAACACGTTGATCTTCCAGCAGACGAAGAACATCTCGAAGAACGACTTCGCGATTCTTGATTCTTCCGGGATGCAGATTGCCCACGTGGATACCGGCGGAAGCGCGCTGGGCCGCATGTTCGTTGGGGCTCGCGAACTCACGGTCTTCGATGGACCAGGCAATCCGGTTGTCATCGTCAAGGACACGATGACCATGGGCCGCGATCGTTTTGAAATCCTTGATGGCAACGCTGCCCCGCTGGCCAGCCTGGTCAAGAGGATCACCTTCTTCAAAACAAGGGTCTCCATCTCGATGCTGGGCGAAGAGCTCGAATTACTGGGCAGCATCTGGGACTTCGACTTCCAGATCACCGGTCCCGGCGGGGTTCTGGGAACCGTGACCCGAGAATGGTCCGGGATGGGCAACGCATTGCTCGGCAAGTCGACCTATGCCCTGCGCTTGGCGGAAAACCTCAACGCACAGCAACGCCAGGCAGTGATCGGCTCGGTGCTGGCACTGGATTTGATCCGTGAAAAGCAACAGCGCAATTCTTAACGGAGCTGAGGTAGTCGCCGCCAGGAATACTTCTTCGTCGCAGGCCAGCCTTGGTTCTTGGCCGCTGTCGTGTTGCAGTCGGGTAACTGTCACGTCGATGTCGTGGTGCTTTCGGGGCGCCATTGGCTAGCGTAAGTGGCATGAATGAATCACGGATTGCAGAGCTTCGCCGTGCCAAGGGCTGGACGCAAGAACGTCTAGCCGCCGAAAGCGGCATCACTGTCAGAACGGTCCAACGGCTCGAAGCCGGAAATGATGCGAGCTTGGAGACTATCTCACTGGTCGCCAAGGCCTTGGAGGTGCCGGTTGGAGACCTGTTCAAAAGCGTCCAGACTCCGAAGTTCTCCGAGGCCGTGGATGGGCTTGAAGCGCGGGCCCAAGCAGATCAAGATCGTCGGGATTCGGCAACCAAGGGGATCCTGGCCGTGTTCCGCGGGCTGGGCATCCTGGTCACTTTCGGCACGGTCATCTTGGCTACCACCGGCAACTTTGGGTGGTACATCTGGTTGCTGATCCCGGTGTACTGGGGCGTCGGGCAGCTGCTGCTTGAGGCTGCTTTCCGTCTGAGCCTGGATGCCAAACTCGACGCCAAATACCCGCTGTCCACGGCAAATCGGAAACTGCTGGGCTAGGTCCATGCTGCGAAGCGCAAACCCAGGCACCGCCCATGAGGTTCCCACGGGTCGTTAGACCGACTGTTGCCCATTGATAACCTGCTGTTTACCCCCTGCTGGTCTGATCAATGACTATGAGTTCGAATTCCCTGCAGGTCAAGAATTTCCGCCCGGAGATCCAAGCGCTCCGCGCCTTGGCGGTTCTGCTGGTCGTCGCCTATCATCTTGAGCCATCCGCAGTTCCAGGCGGTTATATCGGGGTTGACATCTTCTTCGTCATCTCGGGCTTCCTGATTACCTCGCACCTGCTGCGTGAAGCCGAACGCACCGGCCGGGTCAGCCTCGCAGCCTTCTTTGCCGGCCGAGCGCGAAGAATCCTCCCGGCTGCCATGCTGGTGATCCTGGTAGTTGTCGTGGCAAGCCTGCTGATCTTTCCCAAAACCCAGTGGGGTGCCTTGGGCACCCAGGCCATCGCCTCTGCCTTCTCGGTGCAGAACTGGGTTCTCGCCGCCGACTCCGTCGACTACCTCGCTTCGGATCAAGCACCCGGGCCGTTGCAGCACTTCTGGTCCCTGGGCGTGGAGGAGCAGTTCTACCTTTTCTGGCCGTTGCTGGTTTTGGCCGTGTGCCTGTTGGCCAAACCGAATGCGGACGCTAGCAGTGGCGATGGATTTGCCCCGCGGCGTCGCATGCTCTGGATCATTTTCTCAGCCACCGCACTTTTGTCGCTGGGATACTCGGCCTATGCCGGTTACTCAGGCAATAGCGCCGGATACTTCATCACCACCACCCGCATTTGGGAACTGGCCGTCGGCGGACTGCTGGCCTTGGCAGTCCAGGCGCACGCCAACGGCGCCTTGAAGCTTCCACCGTGGGCAACCAGCTGGCAGTTCAAAAATCTTGCCGTACTCGTGGCTTTGGCGGCGATCTGCTTCGCGGCATTCAGCTACAACGCCACAACAGTCTTCCCGGGGATTGCGGCGGCCCTCCCGGTTCTTGGCTGCGCCGTGGTGATTGCCGCAGGCAGTACGCGAGGACCTGGTTCCCTGCACCCGCTGGTGAACTGGGCTCCCGTTCAATGGGTCGGCCTCGCCTCGTATTCGCTATATCTGTGGCACTGGCCGCTGATCGTATTCTTCATCGAACTGGCCGGGGGCAACCCGGACCCATTGCAGTCGCTGGCCTTGCTGGCCGGGTCCCTGCTCTTGGCTTGGGCCAGCTTGAAGTGGGTCGAAACTCCCATGCGCCACTTCCGCCCCATAGCCGGTTCTCCTGCCCGCTCCTTGATTGCAGGGGCGGCGATGGTCGGGCTGGCCGCGTCCATCGCGCTATTGCCAGGTGCCATGCAGCAGCATCTTGTGGGCCAGGAGCAGCGTGAGCTGGGCGCGATGATGCAAAACCCGCCAGCTGGTTTTGGCGCGGCCTCCGTGGGCCAGGGCGCACCTGCGTACCTTTCCGGCCATCGCCAGGTCGTCCCGCTTCCTGCGACGGCCGCCGAGGACCAGCCCGAACTGGGAGATTGCGTCCAGGAACCGAAATCCACGCAGATCAAGGAATGCGAATTCGGCAGCGAGGACGCCAGCTACACCGTGGCCCTGGTGGGTGATTCCCATGCAGCCCACTGGTTCGAGGCCGTCAGCCGATACGCCCAAAGCAAGGGCTGGAAAGTGGTGACCTATCTGAAGAATTCCTGCCCGTTCTCCGAGGCCCAGCGCAAGGCGGATCGGGATGGCAGCATCAACTGCGAAGAAGCCATCGACCAGACCATGGAAGCTCTGGCTGCGCGCGATGACATCAACGCGGTGATCACCTCGAGTTGGGGAGGAGCCACCTTTACCACTGACGCGGCACAGGGGCTGGCTTCGACGTGGTCCACCCTTGAAGACGCGGGCCTGCCGGTCTACGCCATTGTGGACACCCCGCGGCCGCCGCAGGATTCCTATGCGCGCGACTGCGTGGAAGAAAACGTGCAGAACCCGGATAAGTGCGCCTTCCCGGAAAAGGGAGCCTATGAAGTGGGCGATGCCACCAAGCAGGCCGCCGAACTGGAGCCGCGCGTCGAAGTGCTCGACTTCAGCGATTACTTCTGCATGGATGGAACCTGCCCGGCAGTGGTGGGAAATGTCTTGGTCTACCGGGACAAGCACCACATCAGCGATACCTACATGCGCACCTTGGCCCCGATCTTTGGCGATAGGATCGAGGCTGCCTTGGATTCCGAGTAGCCCAGCATGATTTAGGACACCAAGGCTTATGCAAGTTCGGGTCTCTCGGGTAGGATTGGAAGGTCTGTGCCACTGCATGCCCGAAAGTTGGGCGTCTGGTGCACAGATAACGCAAGAACCTCCTGTTGCGGAAATACCGCGACCGTTTAGCCCAAAGGAGGTGGGTTCACATGCGTGCTTATGAACTTATGGTCCTCATTGATCCAGAGGTCGATGACCGCACCGTAGAGCCAACCATCGAGAAGTACCTCGAGGTTGTCCGCTCCAACGGTGGCACTATCGAAAAGGTTGATGTCTGGGGTCGTCGCAAGATGTCCTACGAGATCAAGAAGAAGGCAGAAGCCACTTACGTAGTGGTGAACTACACCGCAGAGCCAGCAGCTTCCGCTGAGCTTGAGCGCCAGCTCAAGATCAACGAACTGATCCTGCGCCACAAGGTCACCCGTCCGGAAGAGGCACGCGTTTAATTACGCGAAACCTTCCGTCGTAGGAATTAACGTTCAATCTTTTTAAGGAGAGTCAATGGCAGGCGAGACTGTTATTACCGTTATCGGAAACCTGACTGCCGATCCGGAGCTGCGTTTCACGCCGTCCGGTTCAGCCGTAGCGAACTTTACGATCGCTTCGACTCCTCGCACCTTTGACCGCCAGTCCAATGAGTGGAAGGACGGGGAAGCCCTGTTCTTGCGCGCATCGGTGTGGCGCGAAGCTGCAGAGAACGTTGCTGAAACGCTGACCAAGGGCATGCGTGTCATCGCCCAGGGCCGGTTGCGTTCACGTTCTTACGACACCAAGGAAGGCGAACGTCGCACCGTCATGGAGCTTGAAGTCGATGAAATCGGCCCATCGCTCCGTTTCGCGTCCGCCAAGGTCACCCGTACCCAGCGCTCCGGCGGTGGCAACGGTGGCTTCGGCAACGGTGGTGGAGGCTTCTCCAACGCACCGCAGCAAAGTGCACCAGCTCAGGCGCCGCGTCAGCAGCAGCCTCAGCAGGGTGGCGGATGGAATGCTCCAGCCGCAGACCCATGGAGCACCGGCGGAAACAACGGTGGCGGCTGGGGCAACCCGGGCGCAGACGAACCGCCTTTCTAAACAATATTTATTCACCATCCCGCAGATCACTCTGCGGGCTCCAAAGCTAAGGAGCTCCACGATGGCTAAGGCTGAAATCCGTAAGCCCAAACCAAAGTCCAACCCATTGAAGGCCGCTGACATCACTGTCATCGACTACAAGGACACCGCACTGCTGCGCAAGTTCATCTCCGACCGCGGTAAGATCCGCGCTCGTCGTGTAACTGGCGTTTCCGTTCAGGAACAGCGCAAGATCGCACAGGCAATCAAGAACGCACGTGAAGTAGCCCTGTTGCCTTACTCCGGCGCTGGCCGCGGCTAAGGAAGAGGGATAGCAAAATGGCAAAGATCATTCTGACTCACGAAGTATCCGGTCTCGGTGCTGCTGGCGATATTGTCGAGGTAAAGAACGGCTACGCCCGTAACTACCTGCTGCCACGCGGCTTCGCAATCGTCTGGACCCAGGGCGGTGAGAAGCAGGTGGAGTCGATCAAGGCTGCACGTGCTGCTCGCGCCGTTGCAAACCTTGAGGATGCTCAGGCACTTGCAGCTAAGCTGAAGTCCCAGCCGGTGAAGATCACCATGAAGGCTGGCTCGAACGGTCGCCTGTTCGGCACCGTCAAGACCACCGAAATTGCTGCTGCCGTAGAGGCTGCCGGTCTGGGTAAGATCGACAAGCGCAACATCGAGGTCAACGACCAGATCAAGTCGACTGGCAACTACACCGCAACCGTTCGCGTTCACGCTGACGTTCTTGCAAACCTGCGCCTGCAGGTTGTAGCTGCTGCCAAGAAGTAAGTCTTCTAGACTCAGCTTCTGTTCAAGAGGTGGCGTGCACTCCGCAAGGAGAGCACGCCACCTCTTGGCGTTAACCGGATTTCTTTTGGGCCTCCGGGTCAACGAATAGCAAGTTCCACCTTCGAATAGGCTCAAAGCCAATTCAGAATCTTGAGTTCGTTCAGGCTTTCGGCGCTTACCGGCTGGCGCGAGACCGAATCAGCGAACGAGAGAAATCTGTGATGATTCCTGCCACGATAAATCCGAATGCAGGTAACCAGGTGATCGCCCATCCGGAGAAAACCATTGTTTCGCGATCCCGTAGGAATATCGCCAGCAAAGGCCAAAGAAAACCTAAGGCCACGCCTACGAGAATGAAGGCAGAGTGGCTCTTTGGAGATGCTGTTGCGGGAAAGGACTCCGCATATTCTGCAGGAGATCCAAAGTTGGCTGTCGCGTCTTCGTAGCTGGTGGCTTCGGACTCGACCTCTCTGGCTATATCGCGGATGGTGGCCGTATCCACGTTTCGTAGTGAAAGGCTGTAGCGCAGTTCGTCGATGTAGGTTTTGAGGTTACTTTCCATGGAAGGCTCCTAATTGAACTGTTCTAACCAGTTTTTGACTGATTTCAGGGTCTGATGACCCTGCTTGGTGATTTCGAAGATTTTGCGTGCGGGTCCGCGAGCGGTGATTTGCCAGTCGGAGACGATGTCCCCGGACTCTTCCATGGTTCGAAGCAGTGGGTATAAAGTCCCGCTCTTGATGCCAGGCACTCCGAGCTCTTCGAGCTTAGCCAGCATGGAGTATCCGTGTTCGGGTTTTTCTGCCAGGAAGCTTAGAAGAACGACCGGAAGCATGGAACGCTTCACCTGTGGAAGTACTCTGCTCTGTGACATGACTTAAGTATGAATCCTACATAGGTGCATTTCTATCCTTCGTTCGGATGATCTTGGCTTAGCAGCATCCGGCGATTCAATTCCGAGCCGGAACTGGTCATGGTCACTTAGAAGTGGCTAACATTTCACCAGATCGTCTTGCGTCCAATGCGTCATAATCATTGGCTTGGCCAATTTGCAGCAATAGCCTCGAAGATGAGTACGTCCAAAGCCAGCACGATCGAGAGAAGCGGTGGAACAAATGGGTTTTGCGTATGCGGATCCTGAAGTATTGACCGAGGCGCAACGCGAAGCTGTGGCAGAGCATCAGCGCCGTGTGCAAAGCGAGTCCCGGCGCCTGTCGTTGCGTGCGCTGCGCGAAGAGGCAGAACTGAGCCAAGTAGAACTTGCCACCGTGCTGAAGCTGAGCGTGGACCGCATCGCCCGCATGGAGACCGGGGACCTTGATCGAGTCCAGCTGGCCACCCTGCGCCGCTACGCAGAAGCCATGGGCGCCCGCCTGCAAGTGAAAGCGATCCGCGAGGGCACGCACGCCGAACTTGGCTAGCGATCGAGCTCCCGGCGGTCGCTGCCAAGCTGCCATTCCTGACCGACCGGTCAGCGCAAATAGAGCGCACCTCATCGATAAATATGCCACCCATCGCTCAGGAGCGCACAGCGAGGCCTGAATCACTGTGCCGACCAGCTAAAGTATTCCGGTGAGACGCGGGTTATAGACCTGTGTCACAAGGAAGTTCTGAAGGGGTTATTTTGCACGAGCGTATTCACCACCGGGCCTTTGCTGATCGCTTGATGAGCGCCGAGCAAGCTGCAGAGTTCATTAAGCCAGGCATGACTGTCGCCATGAGCGGCTTTACCGGTGCAGGATACCCGAAGGCCGTGCCCGGGGCACTGGCAGCGCAGATGGAGCGCCAGCACGCTGCGGGCAAGGACTTCAAGATCAACGTGCTTACCGGCGCTTCCACCGCCCCTGAGCTTGATGGCGTGCTGGCCAAGGCCGAAGGCATGAACCTGCGCCTGCCGTACATGTCCGACCCCGAGCTGCGCCGCCGCATCAACGAGGGCAACATGGAATACATGGACATCCACCTGTCCCATGTCGCCCAGCACGCCTGGTTCGGCTTCTACGGAAAGATCGACTTGGCCATCGTCGAAGTTGTCGGCGTCACCGCCGAGGGCGACTTGATCCCTTCCAGCTCGGTGGGCAACAACAAGACCTGGCTGGAGATGGCCGACAAGATCATCATCGAGGTCAATTCCCAGCAGTCTGCGGCCATGGAGGGCATGCACGATGTCTACTACGGCACCGCACTGCCTCCGCACCGCAAGCCAATCGACCTGAGAACCGTGCGTGACCGCATCGGCCAGCAGTACATGGACGTCGACGTCAACAAGATCGTCGCCGTCGTGGAAACCGACGCGCCAGACCGCCTGAGCCCCTTCGCCCCGGTGGACGAGACCAGCGAGAAGATCGCCGATCACCTGCTGACCTTCCTGGATTCCGAGATCCGTGCCGGACGCCTGTCCGAGAAGCTGCTCCCGCTGCAGTCGGGCGTGGGCAATATCGCCAACGCGGTGCTCGCTGGCCTAGCCCGTGGCGGCTACAAGGGCCTGACCGCCTATACCGAGGTCATCCAGGACGGAATGCTGGAGCTGATCAAGGACGGGACCATCGAGTTCGCCTCTGCCACCAGCTTCTCGCTGTCTTCGGAGGGCATCGAGGAATTCAACCGCAACGTCGACCACTACCGCGAGCGCATCCTGCTGCGCGCCCAGGAGATCTCGAACCACCCGGAGATCATCCGCCGGCTGGGCTGCATTGCGCTGAACGGCATGATCGAAGCCGACATCTACGGCAACGTGAATTCCACCAACGTGCTGGGATCGCACGTGATGAACGGCATCGGCGGCTCGGGCGACTTCGCCCGCAACGGCTACCTGTCGGTGTTCATGTCCCCGTCGACCGCCAAGGGCGGCAAGATCTCGGGCATCGTTCCTTTTGCTTCGCATGTGGACCACACCGAGCACGACACCATGATCCTGATTACCGAACAGGGCCTGGCCGACCTGCGCGGCCACTCGCCAAAGCAGCGTGCGCAGCTGGTCATCGATAACTGCGCCCACCCGGAGTACCGCCCGATGCTGCAGGACTACTTCGACCGTGCGTGCAAGGACAGCTACGGCAAGCACACCCCGCATCTGCTAGGCGAGGCCCTGTCCTGGCACCAGCGCTTCCAGGAGACCGGAGACATGCGCCCGGCCAGCTAGTCGCCGGCCAGGCGGGGATCGATGCGCAGGATGCGGTCATCGCCCGCCCTTGGCTGGCCGCGCCCGTCGGTATTGTTGGTCAGCACCAGCAGTGCGCCGTCAGGATCCACTAGCACGTCGCGTAGCCGGCCGAGCCGGCCATCGAGCAGTTCATGCTCGGTGGCCGGCTCGTCCAGTTCCACCGCGCGCAGCACTTCTCCGCGCAGATTCGCCAGGTAGAGGGTGCCATCGAGGATCGCGATGCCGCTGGGGCTGGCTTCGGACGGGGACCACTGCGCAATCGGATCGGTGTACGACGGATTTCCGCCGCTTTTTCCCTCGGCTTCGGGCCAGCCGTAGTTTCCCCCGGCTTCGATGATGTTCAGCTCGTCGAAGGTGTTCTGCCCGAACTCGCTGGCGAACATGGTGCCATCAGCACCCCACGCCAAGCCCTGCACATTGCGGTGCCCGTAGCTGTAGACGAGGGAATTCTCGAACGGGTTGTCGTCCGGGACGCTGCCGTCAGGTGCCATGCGCAGGATCTTTCCGCCCAGCTGCTGCAGGTCCTGGGCTTGCTGGGGATTGCCCGCATCGCCCACGGTGGCATAGAGCATCCCGTCCTGACCGATGGCCAACCGCCCGCCGTTGTGGATGCTGGCCGAGGGCAACCCGTCAATCAAGGTGCGCGGGGCCGACAGTGAAAGATTCCTGGCGCTGCCTTGCACCGTGAACCGCTGGATGCGGTTGCCGGATTCAGCGGTGGAATACGCAAAAAGCTGGTCTGGGGAGAGGAAGGCCAAGCCCAGCAGTCCGCCTTCTCCGGTCGCCACCAGATCATCGAGCCGAGCCACTTCGCGGCCTGGTCCGGATCCTGAGATCTCCACGATCCGCCCAGAATCGCGTTCGCTGACCAGCAGGCTGTCTTGGGCGTAAACCATGGACCATGGGGCGTCCAAGCCGGTGGCCAGTGGTGCTGGAACAGCTTGCGATTCGGTAGCTGGAGCTGAAGGCGGGGTTGGCGCGGAGCATCCGGCGAGGAACACTGCGCCGAGCACTAGGCAGGTACCCAGAATGCGCTTCATCGAGCTGCTATGCATGGGCTGGTTGATGGCGCGTCGGGCGATAAGTCAGTTCCTGGATCCGTCCGTCCAGCAGCTTGGACTCGACAAGTTCCAGATCGTAGTCATCGACCCCGCCAAGTACCGGGGCAGAACCGCTATGCCCGGTCAGTACCGGGAAGATGGTCACCTGGATGAAGTCCACAAGACCTGCCGCCAGCAGGGAATGGTTCATCGCTAAGCAGCCGTGGGAGCGCAGCGGCACATCTGAAGCTTCCTTGAGCTGTGCGACGACTTCCAGTGCATCAGCGCGCTCCAGCGTGGGGTTTGGCCAGGACAGCGGCTCTTCCAGGGTGGTGGAGATGACGGTGGCGGGCTTGTCGTGCAGGGCCACACCCCACGCGTCTTCAACCTCGGGATTCGCCTCGATTTCTGCCCAGAAGCGGCTGAAGAGACGGAAGGTGTTGGCCCCGAAAACCATGCGGCAAGCCGGAGTGTAGAGCGCGAGGCGGTGGGCTAACAGCTCTGGCCCCTGTTTTCCCCAGTAGCCGCCCCAATCGCCGGCGGCGCTGCCGAAGCCATCGAGGCTGCTGAACACATCGAAGGTATAGGTCGCACTCATGGCGAATCTCCTGGAGCTTGAGCGTTAGATGCCACCTACCGTACGCCCGTGCTCGCGGTGTGAAAACCAGCTAGGCCGGATTCTCAGGCAAATCCACATTCTGGGTGCGCAACTGGCCGCGGGATAGCTGCTTGCCGGTGGATTCATCGGTGATGATGACCTCCCAGAGCTGCTGGGTGCGCCCTTGGAATAGCGCGGTGGCGATTACCTGAACCCGTGCTCCGGTGGAAGGGCGCAGGAAGTCGGTGGCGTTGTGCACGCCCACGGCGAATTGCCCGCGTTCGGCCACCGCGTAGCTGGCGCCCACTGATCCTGCGCTCTCGATGATCGAGGTGTAAACGCCGCCATGCACCACGCCCCAAGGGGTGTGGTGGTTCTCGTCCAGCTGCGCGTGGCCGCGTACTTCCGTGGCCGTGATTTCGTCGAATTCCAGTCCGATGCTTTCGGTGAAGCGGCTGGTCTTGTTGGGAATCCGCGGTGCAGTGTTTTCCAATTGGTGATCCTCAGGCTAGTTCGGTGTGCTGGCTTCGAGCGCCTGGGCGCGCAGGACATTCTTCTGCACCTTACCAGTGGAGGTGCGCGGCAGATCCTGCGGGAAGACGATGGTGCGCGGCACCTTGAAACCGGCAAGCTTTTCGCGGGCGAATTCAATCAGCGTTTGCGCGTCCAGGGAGGATCCGCTGGCGCGGATGACATATGCCACCGGACGCTCGCCCCATTTCTCGTCCGCGATGCCGATGACGGCCAGGTCCAGCACCTCTGGGTGCGAGGCGAGGGCTTGCTCCACCTCGATGGTGGAGATGTTCTCGCCGCCGGAAATGATGATGTCCTTGGCCCGGTCGCGCACCTGGATGTAGCCATCCGGGTGCATGACACCCAGATCGCCGGTGTGGAACCAGCCGCCATGGAAAGCTTGGGTAGTGGCCGCTTCATCGCGGTAGTAGCCGATCATGACGTTATTGCCGCGCAGCACGATTTCGCCCATGGTCTGTCCATCCGCCGGGACATCGTTCATGTTCTCGTCAACAATGCGTGCGGACTCGGCGGTAATCATGCCAACGCCTTGGCGGGCGAGCTTCGCGGCCCGGTCCGGGCCATCGAGGGCATCCCACTCATCCTGGTACTCGCACACCGTGTACGGTCCGTATACCTCGGTGAGGCCATATACATGGACTACCTCGATGCCCAGCTTCTGCAGCTTGGAGATGATTGCCGGGGACGGGGGAGCTCCTGCGGTGGTGATGCGCAGTGGCGCATCGAGCTGGTGGGCGCGGGTGGAGTCGGCGATGATGGAGCAGACGGTCGGAGCGCCGCACAAGTGGGTGGTTCCAAGATCCTCGATGGCATCCCAAACGGAATCTTCGCGCACGCCGCGCAGGCACAGGTGCGTTCCTCCCGCTGCGGTGACGGCCCATGGAGTGCACCAGCCGTTGCAGTGGAACATCGGCAGGGTCCACAAGTAGCGGGTCTTGGCGGTGAAGCCCTGGTGGTGCGCTTCGCCCAACGAGTTCAGGTAGCTGCCGCGGTGCGAGTAGAGCACGCCCTTCGGCTTGCCGGTGGTGCCCGACGTGTAATTGAGAGTGATCGGAGCCCGCTCATCGGCGATGGCGTAGGGAAGTCTTTCATCCGAGGCTTGTGCGATTAGCTCGTCCAAGGTGGCGTCCACGGGCACGTCCGGACGTTCTCCGGCGTACTGGTCATCGGCGATCTCGATGAGCGCCTCCAGCGTTGGGTTCTCGCGGCGCAGGGTCTTCGTGTTCTCCAACAGCTCTGTGTCGGCAAGCATCAGCTTGGCAGCAGAATGATCAATGATGTATTGCAGCTCGTGGGCCGAGAGTCGGGTGTTCAGGGCAACGAGGACTGCGCCTGCCAGCGGTACGGCGTAATGCGCCATGAGCATTTCGGGAGTATTCGGTGCCAGCACGGCCACGCGGTCGCCCGGCTCAATGCGAGCCTTCAGCGCCTGGGCAAAGCGGTGCACCCGTGCTTCGAATTCTTCATAGGAGAAGCTGCGAGTTCCATGGATGACGGCGGTCTTCTTCGGATAGGCCTCGGCTGTGCGTTCCAAGAAACGCAGTGGGGTCAATTCTGAATGGTTTGCCTGAATCTCTACCATGGTGTGGCTATTCCTCAATCGTCATCGATGGTTACGGAGAACAATAAGCAGGAGTGTGACTCAATGCACTCCATGACCAATAGTGGCATGAACCTCAGCGTCATGCCGGGAAACCAAGTTTCATTACGGTGGGCGGTAGGGAATTCGCGCCAGGGCCCCGAGCCCAGGGGAGGAGTTAGTGTTCTGCCGAATCAAGAGCGGCGGAAGCCTGCTGCGATCATGGGGCCGAAGCGTTCAAGAAGCGCGGCGTATGGCGAATAAAAGACTGCCCAAGGACTTCTGGCGGGGCCTTGGATCGAATATTGCGTCGAATATTGCGATTTGCGAAGTGAAATGTTTGACGGCTGTTCGTCATGAGCCATATCGTTTTAAACAGAATCAAGAGCATCAGCTATAAGCCCTGGCTTGCTGATCGGCAACCCTCTCAACGGTAGTGGGGTGCTCCAGGTGAGGATTCGGTTCCACACAAAATGTGCTGGAACAAGTACCGCACACGGCGCGGAACTTCAGCCCAAGCGGCTTCGAGTAACGAGAAGCCAATGCTTGCAGGCTACTGCGCGGTGGGCAAGACCCAAAGGAATCGAGCCATGTCATTGAATCTTGAACTTGACCCGTTGACCCTGCGCAAGGTTTTCGCTCAGCATCCATCAGGGGTAGCCGCCCTCTGTGCAGAACTGGATGGCGTGAAGACCGGAATTGTCGCTTCATCGTTTACCGTGGGAGTTTCCCTTGAACCTGCACTGGTGATGTTCGCCGTGCAGAAGTCCTCGAACACTTGGCCAAAGCTGCGCGAAGCTGGCCGCATTGGCGTCTCAGTGCTGAGCGAACGCAATGATGGTGTCTGCGCTCAGATTGCGTCGAAAAATGGCGACCGGTTCCGCGGAATCGATACCTATTCCTCGGATCAGGGCGCGCTCTTCGTCAACGACTCCACGTTGTGGCTGGAGACTTCGATCTACAACGAGGTCGAAGCGGGGGATCACTGGGTAGTCCTGATGGAAGTCCACGGGCACCGCACCTCCGAGCACTCGCCACAGATCTTCCATGATTCGCGGTTCCATTCGCTGCCGATTCCTGAGCTCGTATAAGCGCTTCGCATCTTCCAAAGCTCCGGCCAGATCAAATCATCGATCTGGCCGGAGCTTTTTGAATTCCGGTTAGGCGGGTTGAGCCGTTCCCCGCAGCCCTCGACACCGGCAATGCCCGTTCTCTCTCGCCACCCTGAAGACGTGGCAAGATGGCTGGCAATCTCATGGCCTGCCATCTTGGGCCAGCTGCCCCAGGCATTTGGCGATAACCTCGTCATCAAAGTATCTGTCGCGAGAAACCTTGAACTCGCCATATCCGCCACCCGCCTGGGCTGTCGAACAGAACCGCGCAGGTAGCTCATGGATCCTCGCTGCACGCTGGACCGGCCTCGGTTCGTAAGCAAATCAATAACGTGGCCACGGCCGCGGTTGATGAAGCCCTAACTGAGGAGCTCTTGGAATCCCTCAGGCAGCGAGCTGTCCAGGCGGCCGTGGCCGCCGTGACCGAACAGGTGGAGGCCAACGAGGCAGCCGAAGAAGCCCAAGACGACGAGGGCGAGGCTGAACCGGAGGAAACCCTTTACTACGGTTCCGTTGATGAGTTTGTCCGTGAGTACCTGCGCAATGTCTATCGCCGGGCGATCAACGGCCGGTCGCGGGTCTGGGCTGCCCGGTGGTGGGAATATGACGAGGCAGTGATCCGTCTGGAAGCGCTGTGGCGTTCCTGGGAACATCTGCGCATGGACCCCAGCACCGGCATGAGCGTGTGGTGGCGTGACCACGCGGACCACCATATGGCGGTCTTGCTGGACCCGGATGGGCCGTTTTCCTCGGCAGCGGACACCGACGAAAACAAGTCCAAAAAAGGGCAGCCGTTGCCTTATGCAGCGCCGCCGGAGGGCTTGTTCCCTGACCAACGTCAAATCCACCTTCCAGTTGTTGAACCTCCAAAAAAATATTTATTCTAGTGGGTAAGTTTCTTTGATATAGTAACTACGACTGATCAGAGACGGATCTTGTAGTCGATCTTGACTTCGGTCGTGCAAAGCTCCTGCGCATCAATTTTCAGCGCCAAATCTCATTTGGCGAATGGAACTTGGAAGTTAGGAGCAATAACTCAGGGCATGTGAAAATGCGATTCTTCGTGTTTCCACAGGGCCTCAATCAAAAGGAAAAATATGTCAAGCGTTACCTCAGAAAAGAGCACGGTCCAAGCGATCTCGGCAGGAAAAGGGATCATCGTACTTGCGGCAGTCACGGCGTCACTCACCATCCTTCTGGTAGCATCCGCTGTAATGCCAGAGGCACTAGTTGCCTTCTTTGGCTTTACCACGGCCAATGCAACGGCAGCGGCAACAGCAATTCTCGCTGGCATGGATGTTGCGACCGCGGTCTCGCTCTTCGGTGGTGCCACTGTTATCGGTGGTGCTGCCTTGGCTATGCTCCGCCGCGCTATTGGCAAGAAGGCTCTGGTTAAGTAGAAACGATGGGCGGACCGACAAGCTGTCGGTCCGCCTTCGAACCTATGACACATTATTTAAAGGGTCTTTTTGCAAGGCAGCGCTTAGCATTATGCATTGGAGCGTTGCTGTGGCTGGGCGCCGTAGCAGCCGGTATTGCAACGGTACCTCTTGAACAAGAGAGTCATTCAGGTTTGGTTCCGGCATCACCTTCATGGGCCCTATGGTGGAGCATATTATCGAACAATGCAATCATTGCTCTGCTGGCCTTTGCAGGAATTTTGACCTTCGGCATCATCACGGTGTTGTATGCCCTTGCGTCGGGCTTGCTTTTTGGCCATTTTCTGGCACAGGCAGTCAACCTCGCTGGCTTGCTCGGCGTTATTCGAGGGGTTGGACCACACGGGATAGTTGAATTTCCGGCCATTATTATCGCGATTTCAGCAGGGATCTCGCCTCTGGCTTATTTTCTACGGACTGCTCTCGGAGGCAGAAAAGAACCTAGAGAAAACCTGTTTCAGGCCGCACAGGGCGTAATCCTTGATGCGGTCTCCCTACTTTGCATCTCCCTCCTCATGATCGTTATAGCCGCAACTATAGAAACTTGGGTTACTCTCCTATGACACAGAACGACCCTTCCAGCAAAACCTCACTTCTCAACAGCAGGTTTGCTTGGCCTTTGACTATGCTTCTGATCGGGGTCAGTGTTTTCATGCTGATGGGCAGGTTCGTCGGGGTCTACGAACATGAAGTGTCGCTGAAGCTACCTGAAGCACAGCCTGCTGAAATTCGACTTGGGGCCGTCACCGCACTTATCACCAGCGCCCTGCTAAACTCCGTAATCCTTGTTTTACTAACTGCATTTGCCGGTTTCCTCACAGCTCGACTCAATGCGCGTCTTGACGGCGCTGAAACAACCCGCACAACCCGCCGCTCCATTTCGGTAATGGTTGGTCTGTATGTAGCTTTCAGAAGTCTCGGATGGTACCTAGCCTCAGTCTTCGGAGTCGTCGTGCCGACGATAATGGATTCATTCTTTGAGGCTGATATCTCGGTGCTGGTGGTCTATTTTGGTGGAGTTCTGCTACTGGCGCGCGAAGGCGGATCGAGAAAATCAGTGTTCATCGTACCCCTGGTTCCAACCGCCTTGTTTGCGATCGCTTTTTCCGTACTATAAAAATAATAAATCATCTGAACAAAAACCATTAGGGTTTTAAATATGAATAACGTAATCAAAAAAAATAGAACTCGTAATATTTTTTACGGAGCGCTGATAGCACTTTTCCTAACTGCATGGGGACGAGCCGCAATATATTATACAAACCGTGAAGCTATCCAAGAAATGTCGCGATTGAGTCCAGTTGTTGCAAATAATAACCGCGACTTCGTTATCTCTATTCAGGACCCTGCCAACATTGCTTGGATCGCAGCTCCAGTCATTGTTACAGTATTGGCCCTGGTGCCGCTGTTCCTTGGAATTGGGCATCTAGTGCTCATTGGAATTAACGGAGTTATTGGCGCCGTCCTCTTCGCTATCGGAGTTTTCTTTCCAACAACGATCTCGTCGAAAATTCTGGCTGCACTATTCCTGGTTGCACTGATAACCGTCGTTTATCTCGTGGTAGCCAAAGCGGATAAAATCATTAGCTCGGGAAATGCCCAGCGAAGTTCCGAGTAGGAAACAACGAGAACCGACTATGCGTCGCATCAGAAAATTCCCAATAATTGCCGCAGTGCTGGTCTCTGATCGGCGACGGCAACTTAATATGTTGAATGGACGTTCACTTCCATTCCGGGTTCAGATCGCGGGCGTTGTGCTCATCATCCTCTGTATCGTTCTTGCCGGAGCAGTCGTTTTCACTGTTTCCACTCAAGTTGGTAGATTTGCCCCTTTAAACAGCACCACACAGCCCACGTTTCTTCTCATATCGTGGTTCGTGTGGGTGATTCTTCTTGTCGCGCTTGCTGGGAGTATAGATCCAGAATCAGCAAGAGCAGTTAATGAACCAACTGATGCGGCAGTGCTGAGTTCCTTCGAAGTTCTACGCCGACATTTGATATGGTCCCGCCTCTTGATCCCCATGATGGCCAGAGTGCTGGGGATGAGCTTATTCTCCTGCTTAGCCTTTGGCCCGTGGTTGGCATCTTCCAACGCAGGGGTTGAAATGCTCCCTATTGTTTTTGCAGTGCTATTGAGCACCATAGTAGGCGGAAATTGTATTGGAATGGCAGCAACTTTGTTGTTGACTCGATGGGGCAAGGCGTCAACCATTTCGGTCAGACACATAATAATGACGCCCATTCTGGCAATGCTTCTTGGTACTTGGCTTGGACCCAGCGTCAGACAATTCTCGGAGACCAGAAACATAGTCGAATCAGGCTACACCGTATTGGCTGAAATCATCGCGTCATCCCGACCAGACTGGTGGGAAGATCTTTTCCAGACTTCGCCAGTTGCTGTAACAACATACTGCATTGTTCTAACCGGCCTTTCGATCCTTCTTCTTGGCGGTGTGGCGCTGTCGCTGCTCAAAGGCCCTGAGTCTCAAGCTGGATTTAAAGTAGATGATGACCAACGAGCCTCATCTCACGTTTCCCTTGCGATGTCCAAAATGTTCAAAAACATTGCTCTGCGTCGGTCCATGGCATTCCGAGTGCTTGCCAGCGTCATTACCAAGGACGTATTAGCTTGTTTCCGCCAAGATCGGCTCGCGCTCAGAAAGGCCTATCTGACCTTTCTCGGAGGCCTGGCACTCTTGGGGTCCGGCATCGGGGCTTATCTGTCCCTTGATGGCAGGGCTGTTCTGGATGCTCCATTGATTCTGAGTGGCACTCTTATAACGGCATTCATGGTCCTCGCGGCCGATGGATCCGTGCAGATTTCAAGTATCGAGGCTGAACGAAACAATTGGCAGATGCTGTGTTTGATGCCACTGACAACACGCCATCTGCGGGCTACGAAAATCTGCTCCTTTGCAATGGTTACAATCATTATTTCAATGCCGGGAGTGGTCGGAATTGTCTTACTCACATCAGGCCAGACAAGTCAGATGTGGATTCTTTTGGCAATCTCTACTTCCATCAGTCTTTTAGCAGGGCTCAGTTCGGTTTTGACGCAGGTTCTGTCCCCCCTCACCGAAGCCAACTCCATGCGCGTTATTGAACGATCACCCGTGGCGGATCTAGTACAACCAATACTTATTTCTTCTGGTGCTGCCGTAGTAATTTCGTGTGTCGCACTTATGCCGTCACCAGCACTACAGGGACTCGTTGGCTTGGTTCCTCTGGCTTTGACTGTGGTCTTTGTAGTAACACTATTTTTCAAAAACAATAGGGAAGATGTCAAAGTGTATGTTTAGCCTAAAAAACATCAGCGTCCGTTACGGTGAAAATCTTGCCATAGATGACGTGACGGCAGCGTTCGAACCGGGTGATTTTATCGGTATTTTTGGGCATAATGGATCTGGGAAAAGCACCTTACTCAAAGTTATCTCCGGACTTGAGAGGTCCACCTCTGGAAGCATTCTTGTGAATCAACAGGAAATGTCTCAAAATATTCTGAAAAGCCATGCCGTCTTTATTCAAGACAGCCCCGCCCTATACGATTATCTAAGCATCAGGGAGAACGTAGGGTTTGCTTGTTCAATTTGGGGTGAGGATGTATCAGAAACACTAAATAGACTTCTCTTATTCGGTGTGCAGAGCGATTTTGAAACGTTGGTAAAAAACCTTTCTTTGGGCACCAGAAAAAAGATGGGTTACGTGCTATCGACTTTAAAAAAAGGTCCTCTTTTCATACTCGATGAACCCTTTAACGGTTTGGATGCAGAAACCGTTAAGCTGGTTGCCCGCGATCTGCGTCTGGCTAAGGAACGGGGAAGAACTGTCGTGATGACCGCCCATGACCCAAGTCCGATCCTCGACTTGCTGGATCGGCAAATTGTCTTGGAATCCGGGCGGGTACTGGATGACGTTCCGAGACCTTTCAATGGGCCGCTGTCTACTGCAGAATTCCAGGCAAAATGATCACCGCATCAGGTTTGACAAAAAGTTTCGGTGGGAAAAATGTCGTTCGGGAAGTTGACCTAAATGTAGATTCGGGTCAGGTACTAGGATTCATTGGACCCAACGGTTCCGGAAAGACAACAACTCTTCGCATGTTGGTAGGACTTTGCCGGCCGGATGCCGGCTCTGCTCTACTCAACGGTGTGCCGGTGCCACGGATGACTTCGCCCCTTAAAAGTGTAGGTGTCCTCATCGATGCCGCTGCACCTTTCCCGGGCAGGACCGCGTTCGAGCATCTATATGCGTCTGCCTTGGCATCTGGGCTTCGACGCTCTAGGGTCTTGGCTGTGCTTGAAGAAGTCGGCCTGCTGGCAGCCAGAAATACTAAAATTAAACATCTTTCCTTGGGAATGCGGCAAAGGCTGTCCTTGGGTGTGGCTTTCGTGGCGTCCCCGCGTATTTTGATCCTCGATGAGCCGCTTAATGGGCTGGATCCTGAGGGCATCAGATGGTTTAGGGATCTCGTGAATCAATGGAGGAGCGAGGGGCGGACGGTACTCATTTCGAGCCATTTGATGAGTGAACTTTCGCCCATAGTAGATAAGGTCGCTGTCATCAAAGACGGTGCAATTGTTTTCCAGGGCTCCGTCAAGTCTTTGAACAGAGTCGCCGGCGAGCCAGGTTTCATATTACGTTCCGAGGAATCAAAGAGGTTGAGGACAATGTTGGACGGCCTAAACATTGGATGGAAGGAGCTGGAAAGTGAGACTACTCTGATACAGATGGTGGACATAAAACAGGTCGCGCGGTTAGCTGCGGAGGCATCCATCCCAATGTATGAAATCTGCTGGACCGAGCCCTCTCTTGAGCAGGCCTATTTCTCTTTAACCACGGGCATGCACAATGCATCCGTCTAAGCTAAACATCGGGGCCGAGCCGACTTATCCAAAGCCTACTACCAGGCAAGCGGCCAAGAAGAATCGGCCGCGGACCGACTGGTCGATAGCTGATTCAAGAAACCTTTTGTACTCCGAGCTCTTCAAGATACTTACCTGTAGATCGACAATGGGTGCTGCACTGTTCATCGTCGTCCTGACCGCCGTCATCTCTTGCGGATCAGCCTGGGCTGCTTCCCTTCTCATGATGGGTAGCAACGAGGTAGGAAACGACCTGCAAACCCACGATTTCCAAACCGCCGGTGTAAGTATCGGTCAAGTAGCAGCCGTGGTGCTCGGCGTACAGGCCTACTGCACGGATTGCACCGGGCCACATGCTACTGCTTCATTCTGTATCATTTCGCGACGCGCGGTGTTTGTACTGCACAAAGCTGTTACCGTGGGCGCGATAGCTTTCTGTTCCGGTTTGCTCGCTACCATCATCAGCGCATTCTCAATGGCTCTGGTCTCACCTGATATATCGCCGATACAAGATGGCTTGTCTTATCCAGTGTTTGGAGCAGCCCTCTATTTTGCGATGGTGTCAATCATAGCCATGAGCGTTTCTGCACTGTTCCAGGGAAACATACTGTCCATGGCGGTAATCTTTGGTTTCTCCCTTTTTGGTGCCCCAATTTTTTCGCGTTGGCCTGAAACTTCCATTCTCGTGCCGTATTTTCCTGACGTCGCGGGATCACAAATGTTAATCGCTCGGGAAGGCGTTGCGCTGTCCCCCGTACTAGGCGGTACCGTGATGGCTGCCTGGACTTTGGCGCTGTTGATAGCGGGGATCGTTCGGCAAAGGTTTACCAACATATCTTAAAGTTAAGTCCGTGAACCTGCAGGTAGGCATCGACCATCTTTTGATAAACGCAGAGTGGCAGCGAATTGCCGGCAACCCTCGGATGGGGTTTCCGAGCCATGCAAAGGCTGCGCATCACAAATGAAACCGGCGCTTTATGGCGTCTTCACTGGCGCGCGTCGCGGACGCGAAGTGGCGAGAGTGCGCCGGCAGCCCAGTCGCTGATCCAGGTTCGCCCGCCGAGTCGTTGCACACATTAAGTTATCCACCGCCCCCGAACGCAGAAACCCTCGCCGATTGTGGACTACTGGAAGATCCGGCCTTGCTGGCGAATTTAATCCACGGTGACTTAGGGTTTTGTAAATTCACCAGTATCCACAAGGTTATCCACAAAACTGTGGACAAGACATGGGCAAATGTGTGCAAAGGGTGAAAAACCCCGGGAACTGGGCGATTAAGGGTGTTGATAACCTTGGGCCGGTTGGCGTGAGCTTCAATGAATTAAGTTTCTGTCCACAGGTGTGCGAATACAAACAACCAAGTCAACAGATATTAATGATACGTAGAGTGGGGTAATCCACAGAGTTCTCCCCAGACTGTGAACAGGGAACTCCACAGGTAGAGGAGTGTTATCCACATATTCTGTGGATAATGAGGTTTACGCCTGTTAATAACAGCCCTAGTGTTGGGTTCGGGAGAGAAATATCCACAGGCGCCTGACATCCAAATGTCCGTATCGACTGACACGATGAAGCGTTGCCATGAGGCAAGGATAATTTTTCCCAGCGGGTCAATAGGGGATGGAAGTGTCTGCAATGAGTGCTGAGCCGGTTTACGAAGGACGAGATTCCGACGCAGGGCGCAAGCCGCCACAGGATATCGAGGCCGAGATGTCGGTCCTCGGTGGCATGATGCTCTCCAAGGACGCCATTGCTGACGTCGTTGAATCCATTCGCGGCACCGACTTCTACCGTCCCTCCCACGAATCAATTTACGAGGCGATTGTCGACCTCTACGGTCGTGGCGAACCAGCCGATGCGGTCACCGTAGCCGACTTGCTGACCAAGCGCGGCGAGATCTCGCGCATTGGTGGCGCCGCCTACCTTCACAATCTCATCCAGCAGGTTCCAACTGCAGCCAACGCCGGGTACTACGCAGAAATCGTGCGCGAACGCGCCGTGCTGCGCCGATTGGTTGACGCCGGAACGCGTATTGTCCAGATGGGCTACTCTCCAGATGGTGAAGTTGATGCGATCGTCAACGAAGCCCAGGCAGAGGTCTACAAGGTGGCCGAGAACCGCAGCAGTGAAGACTACGTGCGCCTTTCGGACATCATCGAAGACACCGTTGATGAAATCGAGAACGCGGCCAACGCGGGCGATGGCATTACCGGTGTGCCCACCGGATTCTATGAATTCGACGAGCTGACCCAGGGCCTGAAGGGCGGCCAGATGATCATCATCGCCGCCCGTCCTGCGGTGGGCAAGTCAACCTTCGCGCTGGACTTCGCCCGTTCTGCTGCCATCAAGCACAATATGGCCACCGTGTTCTTCTCCTTGGAAATGGGCCGCAATGAAATTGCGATGCGCCTGCTCTCGGCCGAAGCATCCATCCAGCTCCAGGATCTGCGCAAGGGCTCGGTGGAAGACGCACAGTGGACCAAGATCGCCACGACCATGGGCCGGCTGAACGAAGCCCCGTTGTTCATTGATGATTCGCCGAACATGTCCATGATGGAAATCCGTGCCAAGTGCCGTCGCCTCAAGCAGCGCAATGAGCTGCGCATGATCATCCTGGACTACCTGCAGCTGATGAGCTCGGGCAAGCGTGTGGAATCGCGCCAGCAGGAAGTTTCCGAGTTCTCGCGTAACCTCAAGCTGCTCGCCAAGGAACTCGACGTTCCGTTGATTGCGCTGTCGCAGCTGAACCGTGGTTCCGAGCAGCGTACCGACAAGAAGCCAATGGTTTCGGACCTGCGCGAATCGGGCTCGATTGAGCAGGACGCCGACATGGTGATTTTGCTGCACCGTGATGACGTCTACGACAAGGAAAACCGTCCGGGCGAAGCTGACGTGATTATCGCAAAGCACCGTGCCGGTCCGACCAAGACCATCACCGTGGCCTTCCAGGGCCACTACTCGCGCTTCAACAACATGTCCACCGAGGGTTAGTCCCAGTCAGAACTCATATGGCACCTACTAAGCCAGCGAATTGCTGGCTATAGTGGGTGCCATGTTCGCTTCGATGCAGGCTTTGCTGTGGGGCACTGTGGCCGGCTCGGCCCTGTTGCTGGGATCCGGCGCGGCCTGGTGGCTGAAGATCCCCAAGATCTGGGTCAGCGCCATCATGGCCTTCGGTGCCGGGGTCCTGGTCAGCGCACTGGCCTTCGAGCTGGTGCTCGAAGCCTATGAAACCGGCGGCCTCGTTGCGACGCTGGGCGGCGTGATCGTGGGCGCTGCCTTGTATTTCGGCGCGAACCGGCTGCTGGCCTGGAGAACCTCAAAGCGGCAGGCGCAGCGCGCAGGAGAGCAGGAGTCATCGGGAACCGCGCTCGCGGTCGGTGCACTCATCGACGGCATTCCCGAGTCCGTGGCCCTTGGACTTTCCGTGGTCGCCACCGCGAGCATTAATCCGGCGATGCTCATCGCCATATTCATCTCCAATGTCCCCGAGGGACTGGCGAGTACCGCACAGATGAAAGCGTCCGGGCGCAAGGGGTCCTCGATCGTTTTGCTCTGGGGATCGATAGCCATTTCCTGCGGCATCGCTGCCTTCCTCGGAGCGCTGCTGCTGGAATCCATGCCCGGTGAAGTGCTGGCCTTCGCCACCGCGGTCGCTGCCGGAGGCATCTTGACGATGATCGCCGACACCATGATCCCGGAAGCCTACAAGGTGGAGCACGACTACACCGGGTTGCTGGTGACCTCGGGCTTCCTGGCGGCCTTCAGCCTGCACGTGATCGGCGGCTAGGGGAAACCTGAGATCATGGATGCATGCCCCTGAACCGCAGCAGCCAATCAGCCGAGCGCGCCGAGTCCACGATCTATGCTCCGCAGTATCTTGCCACCACCCTTGGCATGTTCGTGCTCGTCTTCCTGGTCGCTTTCGAATCCATGGCCGTGACCACGGTAATGCCACTGGTCAGCGAGCTGCTGGAGGGCGAACGCTACTTCGCCCTGGCCTTTGCCGCGCCAATCGCCAGCGGGATGCTGGGGATGGTTGCCGCCGGAGAAGTCACCGACCGGTGGGGGCCCAAGCACCCGCTGTCCATCGCCGTGGCCGTTTTCTGCATTGGGCTGCTGATCTGCGGTTCAGCCGAGAACATGCAGGTCCTGATTGCCGGGCGCATCTTGCAGGGAATTGGCGGTGGCGCGATCACCGTCGCCATCTACGTGCTCATTGCCCGCGCGTATCCTGCGCATCTGCATTCCAAGATCTTCGCCCTGTTCGCTACCGCCTGGGTGGTCCCGGCGCTGATCGGCCCCTGGCTGGCCGGCTTGATGGCCGTGCACCTCGGTTGGCGCTGGGTGTTCTCCGGCGTGGCGGTGCTGGTGGTTCTCGCGTTCTGCGGGATCGTGCCGGCGTTGAAGTCGCTGAGCTCCCAGCGCAATCCGGACCTGGGGCCGATTTCCAAGAAGCGGCTGATGCTGGCCGGCCTGGCTGGACTGGCTGTCATCTGCATGAACTTGCTCGGCAATGCGCAGGGCAGCTGGTCCCTTCTGGGACTGGTCTTGGCATTGGCGGTAGCCCTTGCAGCAATTCGCCCGTTGCTGCCCAAGGGCACGTTCAGCTTGGCCAAGGGGCTGCCGTCCACCATCATGACCCGCATCTTCGTGGCCGGGGCCTTCTTCGGCGTGGAAGTCTATCTGCCGTACCTGCTGCGCGAGGATTACCAGCTGGGTCCCGACCGGGCGGGCCTGATCCTGACGGCCTCGGCATTGTGCTGGTCGGTGGGTTCATGGCTGCAGGGAAAGCTGGGGGATAAGGTGGAATCCTCCACCTGCATCACCGTGGGTGCGATCGCCGGCAGCGTAGCGATTTCAAGCGCATTGGCCACCGCGATCTTCCATCCGCCGGTCCTCGTGCTGGTCTGCGGATGGGCCGTGGGCGGCTTCGGCATGGGGATGATCTTCCCGCGGCAAAACGTGAACATGCTGGCCCTGTCTGCCAAGGATGAACAGGGATTCAACTCATCGGCAATGACCGTGGCCGACTCCCTGGGCAACGCCGGAACCACCGCCATCGGTGGCGTCATCTTCGCGATGGCCGCCACCGGGATGGAGTTCATCTCGGTCTTCAGCTTCAGCCTCTTGCTGATTCTGGTCCTGATCGCGATCTCGCCGCGCACCAAACCTGTTGCGCAGCCAGCAGCCTGACTACGCTGGGATCATGGACACAGAGCTTCCCAAGACGAGCAACCCCGCCGCCAGGGCTTTCGAGCAGGCCGGCATCACCAGTCTCGAGCAGGCGGGGCAAGCCGGCACCGCGGCGCTGCTCGCGCTGCACGGCGTCGGCCCGAAAGCCATCCGCATCCTCCGCGACGAGCTGGCCGCACGCGGCCTCAAGATGAACCCCTGAGATCTCCGGTTTAGCCGCGCGGCAGGATGCCCAGGTGGTCCTTGTCCGGTTCCACGATATGCTGCGCATACTCGGTGTGCTTGGCAACGTAGGCCTTCACGTACGGGCAGACCGGAACGATCCTGGCACCGCTGGCGATGGTGTTCTCCAGCGCGAATTTCACCATGACGCTGGCTAGGCCCTGTCCGCCGTATTCCTCATCCACGGTGGTGTGGAAGAAGATCCGCTCGACGCCTTGGGCCCCATCAAAATCGCGGTAGTGCGCCGCTCCGATGATCTTGCCGTCATCGTCGAGGGCGAAGCGCTGGCGCTCGGGCAGGAATACTGGTTTGATGTCGCTCATTGGGAGTTCCTTATTGGTTAGGCGGGGTTCACGCGCGGGCGCAGGCGAACGGTGGGAAGTGCTGGAGCCGGCAAGGCTGCCGGAGTATTAGGCGGGAAAGGCCCGAAGCGATCCTCGGAGGCATCCCCGGGCTCGGCCCCGATCTCGGCCTGCCATTGCGCGCGGAACGCGAGGACTTCCTCATGGGTGCGGCCTACGAAGTTCCACCACATCAGGATGTCTTCCTTCAGCGGCTCTCCGCCGATGAGCAGCGCCAGAACCGGCTGGTCCCCGGACTTCAGGCGCAGGGTCGTGCATCCCGCACGCACGAACCCGAGATCGCGTGGAGCGAGTTCATGGCCGTTGACTTCAAGATTGCCGGAGTCCAGGAGGATCCCGTGCTCATGGTGCCCGGGGACAACCACTTCGATCTCGGTGTTCGGTTCAAGGCGCAGTTCGGCGCCACCGAGCTCGGTGTGCGTCTTCACCGGGGAGGTGGACGACTTGCCCGACACCCCGTAGGTGCCAAGGAAGACCGACAGCGACCAGCCGGGAGCGGTGAGCGCTTCCGGGCGGTAGTTCTCAAAAGTATGTTCCATATCCCGTGCATGATCCGGCAGCGCGGTCCATAGCTGGGCGCCGTGAAGGATGGTGGTGTCTTCGGTGAGGATCTCCGAATGGCTGATTCCGTGCCCGGCGGTCATCAGATTGACCTCGCCGGGTCGCACGGTCGCCTTGAACCCGGCCGAATCCATATGGTTGATCTCTCCGGTGAAGAGCCAAGAGACAGTCTGCAGTCCGGTGTGCGGGTGACGGGGCACGTTCATCCCGCCGGTGACTGCGACATCGTCAGGACCGTAATGGTCCAGGAAGCACCAAGCGCCGATCAGGCTGCGCTGCTTTTGCGGCAGTGTCCGGAAGACCGTCATTGCCCGCGGACCGCCCAAGGGCACTTCGCGTGGTTCCAGGATTTCAACCTCTGCCTGGGAGCGCACTGCACTGCAGCCGATCTCCTCAGGCCGGTGCTCAAGATTGCTCATATGCCAAGGCTATTCACTGTGGCCCGCTTTGACTACTTGCGCCACCGATTCGAACGCAACTGGAATTGGCGCTGCGACCCGGGGCAGCTTTCGGCCCGGGCACGGTATTCTCGACCGCGGTACGATCAATGCAGTGGTATTAGGCATCTTTCAAGGAGCTTGCGACAACGTGGACAGTGCTATTCTTCGCGACGAAGATCTTCTCAAGCTGGAAAAGCAGGTGTGCTTCGGCCTGGCCGTAGCCTCGCGCTCGGTGATCTCGGCATACAAGCCCGTGCTGGATCCGCTGGGGCTGACGCATCCCCAGTACCTGGTGATGCTGGCCCTTTGGGACTTGGGGCCGATCAGCGCCCGTGCCCTCAGCGGGCATCTGCACCTGGATCCGGGAACGCTTTCCCCGTTGGTCAAGCGCCTCGAAACTGCCGGTTTGGTGGCAAAGACGAAGAACCCGGACGATGAGCGGGCCGTCATCATTCAGCCCACCGAGAAGGGTGCCGCGCTGCGTGCTGAAGCGGTGGAGGTGCCGCGCGAAATGATGGCCCGGCTTGCCCTGACCGACAAGGATGTGCTGGAGCTGCGCGGCATCCTGGACCGCATTATTGCTGCAGGTTCGAACGCTCCGAAAAGCTAGAACCCCATTTAGTTGGTGCACCAACTAATGACGTATGATTGAAGTGCCAGTGCTCGCAAACCCAATGACCGAAGAGGACGACGATCATGGATGAATCACCCCTGCCGATCATTTCCGATACCACCGGACTAAGCGTCGGCTACCGCATATTCTGGCGTCTGAAGTACTTGGGATTGTCCATCTTCGGTCCGGCCGAGCGCCGTGTCCTCGCCAGCCCTCGCGAACGCATCAAATGGGACCGCGCAATGAAGGTCATGCGCGCCCATGAAGCTGCCGGAACCTCGCCGGATGAGCAAACGCTGTACACCGCGAGCCGCATGGAGCCTCGCCGTCCGCAGGGGTAGTTGCCCCTGCGGGTGCACCTGATGGCGGGCCGCGATAATATTGACCTTATGGAATCGATGACTGAACTCGTAGTCGCCCGGCAATTTTCCGCACCGAAGAACGCCGTTTGGGCTGCCTTCGTCGAGCCGGAAATCATCGCCCAGTGGTGGGGTCCCGATGGCTGGCTTGTCGAGGAAGATTCCGTCGTATTCGAAGCCAAGGTCGGCGGCCGGCATGAGCTGAATATGGTGCAGGCTGATAACCCGGATGCCAAGGTGCCGCTCAAGGCGGTCCTGACGTCTTTCGACGAGTACGAATGCCTGGTCAGTGCCGACGGCCCGCACGAAATGACCTTGGACCTCGTGATCGAAACCCGTATCGAATTCAAGGAATTCGCCGGGCAGACGATGCTGACGCTGACCCAAACCCCATTGCCTTATGAGGTTATCGAATCCAGCACCAAGGCATGGAATTCCGCTTTTGCGAAGCTCGAAGCGCTGCTGGCGGAATTCTTCTAGGCCTTTAGTACGGCAGGGGAAGAACCAGCACAGCAGCTGCGAACGCCTGCCAGTTTCGCGCTCTTGCCGGCGGAGTCAAAGCGCAGCACGTGGCTGAAAGGCGTTTCGCTGCGGATACTGGCGCAGTTCTGGCAGGTTCATGCCGTGTAGCGCAACCAGAATCCCATGATGATCTGATGGCGCGGGGCATTGCCGCACGCAACCGGAGCATCGACTTGCACGCCAATTCCTTCCTCCGGTTGCCTGCGCCCTAGCCTCGCCCGATGTAGGGCATTCCGCCAGCAGTGATGGTGAATTGGTTGATGGAGGTACCGAGCGGAACCCCGGCGATGTACGCAACGGCCTCAGCGGCTTGGGCCAGCGGGAATGTCGGCTCGACGAGCCGCTGGCCGCCCGGTTGCAAGGCACCCTGGGTGGCACCGAAATCATCGAGCAGGTCACTGGCGGTGTTGCCGATATCGAGCTGCGTGGCCCTGATCCGGTGCTCCCGTCCATCAAGTTCAAGGCATTTGGTCAAGCCGGCGATGCCGTGCTTGGTGACGGTATAGGCAACGGAGTTCACCCGCGGAACCTGCGCTGAAATCGATCCATTGTTGATGATGCGTCCGCCGTCGTTGGCCTTGAAATGGGCAAAGGCCGTGCGGGCCGCGTTGATGGCCCCGGTGAGGTTGATCCGGCAAACCTCATCCCACTGGGCCGGACTCAGCTCATCGATGGCTGCCGAGGGACCGAAAATCCCGGCATTATTGAACAGCGCATTGACCGTGCCGAAACGTTGCGCCGCTTCGGCAAACAGGTGTTCCACAGCCTGCGGATCACTAACATCCGTGGGAACCACCAAGGCGGAACCGTGGCCTTGCGCCGTCTCATGCAGGTTAGCCGCGGTGCGCCCGGCGAGCACCACATTCCATCCCTGCGCCAGCAGCAGGCGTGCGGTGGCGCGGCCAATGCCTGATCCTGCGCCGGTGATGGCAATCGTGCGCGGGGCCTGCGGGACTCCAGATGCGTGGGACATCAATTCTCCTTGCGGAAAGCTCAACAGTGATCGGACGAGGCGCGTGGTCTCATCCTAGGAATTTGCGCCGCCAAACCCCAGTTTTCGCCTGCATGTTGCGAAGCGCCCCCGGCGCATTTCCCGGATCAGCCTGGCAAGCAACTAACCTTGAAGTGCTCGGTCCCCGCGACCCCGGCCGAACATTCCCTAAGGAGGCTTGTGTTCCTCGACGTGCTCTATGGCGTGCTGCCGCTGTTCTTCGTCATGCTCATCGGCTACGGCGCCAGCCATGCACCCAAATTCCCGGCCAGCGTGGAACCGGCACTGAATGTGTTCGTCTTCTATGTCGCCTTGCCGGCGCTGCTCTACAAGGTGGTAGCCCGGGCGGATATCAGCGAAGGCGTGCCGCTCGCATTCCTGTGGATCAGTATCGTCTCCGCGCTGCTTTTCGCCCTGCTCAGCTGGCTGGCTTTCCGCTATCTGCTACGCGCAAACCGGGCGCGGGCGCTCGCCGGCATGCTGACCACCAGCTTCGGCAACGTGTCGTACTTGGGAATCCCGATTATCCTCGGCGTCATGGGCACAGAAGCCGGGTTCGCCGCGGGCATGGGGCAACTGGTCCACAACATCATCTTCATGGTCGGATTCCCCATCCTCGCCCAAATTCTCTTGCCCAACGGCAAAGGAGGCCAGCATCCGGCAAGCGCCGTGCGCATCGCCCGGACCATCCGCAATGCCCTGGTTTACAGCCCGGTCACCTGGGCCATGGTCCTTGGCGGCACGGTAGCAATCCTCGGTGTGCCCGTACCACGGCCGGTGGACGACACCGTTGACCTGATATCCGCCGCGGCCGCCCCGGGGGCGCTCTTCGTCATCGGCATGTCGCTGAAGCGGACCATTGACCGTTCGCGTGCCAGGAAGCATGCACCGGTTGCTCCGGATGGCTCTGGGGCTGGCGGCAGCTGGGCGAGAACCTCCATCGCGGCCATGGTGCTGGGCAAACTCGTGGCGATGCCATTGCTGACGGTGGCCATGCTGCTTGTTTTCGCCCCGGATCTGGATCGCATCTGGTTCAATGCCGCGGTGCTCATGGCGGCCATGCCGGTCAGCGCAACCGCCTACATCATGGCCCAGAACGACACCGGGGATGGCGAGCCGACCGCGGTGGCCATCGTGATCACCTGCGTCCTGTCGGTCATTGCCTTGCCGGTGCTGGCTCAATTGGTACTGAAGTAGTCCCCGCGCTTTCCTTGACCTTTGCCCCGGTGCGGGGACAGTCTTGTAGCAGCACAGGCTAATCAGCCCGGAGTATCCAGCCCGAGAGATGAGATGCAGGGATTTGATGAAGAAGTTTTCGCTGGCCGCCATCGCCCGAACCCAGCTGAGGGAAGCCGCGGATGCAACCAATGGCCGAGCTGCCAGCACGGTTTTCGGCGGACATGAGCACACCCTGCGCCAAACCGTCATTGGGCTCACGGCCGGCACCGAGCTGCAAGAACATGTGAATCCCGGCGAAGCGACACTGCTGGTCCTCCAGGGCAGGGTCACCGTTTCATCCATGGGCAACCAGTGGGAGGGGCGCAGCCAGGATCTCATTGTGCTTCCCGAGGGGAGGCTGAAAATCAGCGCCACGCAGGATTCCAGCGTGCTGCTCACCGTAGCCAAGATCGATCGCTAGGGGACACCAAAATGCGGGCCAGTTCACATCCATGAACCGGCCCGCATCTGCAGGGGAGAAGGACTGATTAGACGCTGACCGCGTCCTTCTCCCGGTCTCCAGTGCCGCTTTCGCCGGCCGCGGCTTCGGCGTCTGCCAAGTCCCCGGCTTCAGCGTCGATGGCGTCGGCGGATGCCGCGGCTTCGCTCGCCTTGGCTTCAAGCGCCCGGCCTTGCAGCGCGGCGAGCTCCTCGGCGGAAACCGGGTGGCTGGAGGTCTGCACCGGCTTGAGCTGGTCGATGACCATGGTCACGGCCAGGCAGGCCAAGGCCCAAATGGCCAGGACCACCAGGTGGGAGCCGAGCCCGACCCCGTCGAAGTAGACGATCGCGCGGATGGCTTCGACGGCAGCCGGCATCGGCAGGATGTCGTGCAGGATGGTGAAGATGCGCGGTTCCATGTAGATGGACAGCCCGCCATTGGAGGCGGGGACGCCCAGGAACATCACGATCAGCATGGTCGGGACCAGGCAGACCATGCCCAGCAGGCGGTTGAATACCGTGGTGAGCATGGCCACCGCGAAAATCGCGAGCATGCCGACGCTGAACAGCTGCCCGAAGTGGCCCTCCACTGCCCCGGTGAACGGGCCGGCGATCAGGCAGAGCACGGCGGACATGAAGGCCGAGTACACGGCCACCAGCGGGACCAGTTTCTGCAGCGGGGCCATGTGCGGTGCCGCGGTGGCGCCGACCATGATGACCATGAAGCCTGCCATCACCCAGCCCATGCCCAGGTACATGGCCACGGTGCCCATATTGTCGTGCTCCGGAAGCGGGGCCAGCTCCTGGTGGTCCACGTCCATCTGCTGCGCTTGGCCGATCTGCGTGAACACCTGGACCACCAGCTGCGATGCGGCGTTGCCGGAAGCCTGGGCGGTATAGACGGCAGCTTCCGGGCTCTGCTCCGAAGGCAGCACGAAGGCCCCTGTCAGCTCCTGGGACTCGACCAGGTACCGGGCGTCAGCGGCATTGTCCATGGCGGTTAACTCGAACATGCCCTCCATGGATTCGTTCAGCGAATCCACGGTCTGCTGGGCCTGCTCCACGGAGGAGCCCACGACGGCTACCGGCATGTCGCGTGGCACCGGGGTCTGCATGGCGCCGAGCATCGAGCTGAGCATGATGGCGATCATGCCGAAGGGCAGCGCGGCCAAGGTGATGTAGCGCCACGCCTTGTTCTTGGGGCGCGGGCCGCCATGCAGGGAAGCGACATTGATCTGGGTGGGGATATCGCTCTTGCCCTTGGCGATGCGCAGGGCATCGAGCAGGGCGACCAGCAGCAGCGCCGCGACGGCACCGCCGGCGAGAATCAGGATATGCCGGGCCGCTCCGTCGCCGTTGAAGTACAGCACCGAGCGCATGGCTTCGCCCAGGGCCGGCATCGGCAGGAACTGGTGCAGGAACGGGAAGATCTTCGGCAGGGTGTAGACCGACATGCCCATATTGGAGGCCGGCTGGCCCAGCACCATGAACAGGAACATTCCGGGGATGACGGCCATGGCGCCGAATATGCGGGTCAGCAGCAGCTGCCCGGCGCCCACGGCGAAGACGCCCAAGGCCAGGGTCGACCACGCGGGCAGGATGCTCGCGGCAGGAATGACGCCCAGGATCGGGCCGCCGACGAGGATGCCCAGCCCGGAGAGCAGGATCGACCATCCGCCCAGCAGCGGCAGCGCGCGGCGGCGCTTGAGCAGTTCCGGGGAGTTCGAGAAGGCCATCGACCAGGGCATGTAGCCGGCAGTGATCATCGCGGTGGCCAGCAGCATGGCGCCCATGCCCATGGAGTCGTTCTCCGGAAGCGGCACCAGATCCTGGGAAGCCAGTTCCAGCGACTGCTCCATGATGACCGGCGTGAGCACGGCCGTGATGGCCGAGGTGGCTGACATGCCGGCGCCGCTGGCGGTGTACAGCGTGGCCGTATCGCCATCGAGGTCGACCGCAGCGGTGACTTCGCGGTCGTAGACCAGCTCGCGGGCTTCGCGGGCCGAGTCCACGAAGCGCAGGTCCACGGCCTCAGCATTGCTGTCCTCCAGCGCCCGGGCAAAGTCACTGGCCGCTGCGCTGCTGGTGGCCGAAATGGCCACCGGCATGTTCGCGGCCGACTGGTGGTGCATGGCCCCCAGGTAGCCCCAGATCATCATGCCCACGATCATCAATGGCATGATGAACACTGCGACAGTCCTGCCGATCTTTTCGGCCTTGGCGCGTTTGGCGGCCGCTTCCTGCTCGGAAAGAGGCTGCTTCTCGTGCTTGGCCCTGCGGGAGGGCGGCGGGTTTTCAGTGACTGCGGCGTCGTTGCTCAACTGCGCATGCTCCTTGGATTCTCGGTCTGCAGCGGGGTGCGAGGCAACCCGCCAAGGTCTTTAGTTGAATACTAACAACTAATTTACGCCACATGGCGTAAAATTGTCTGCAACTGTGCCGAGGTTCACTTCCTGGGTGCCGGGACGAGATGATGCGAGGAAAGGCGGGAACGGTGAGCCGACACGGCGATAAGGCGCGGGAGGTCTTGCTCGATGCGGCAGAAGAGCTCTTCGCGAGCCACGGCATAGACGCCGTATCGAATAGGAAAATTACCGAGCATGCCGGTACTGCCAACCATTCGGCGATCAAATACCATTTCGGGAGCCGCGAGGACCTGTTGCAGGCCATGCTCCAGCGGGCACTGGGCGACATGCGCAGCTGCCGCAACCGCCTGCCATCCCTTGCTGGCGGACCGGAGGCGAGCCTGCGCGAGGTGGTCACCGTGCGGACCCTTCCCTGGATCTATTCCTTTGACGCGCTGCCGCGGCCCTCCTGGCGGGCGCAATTCCTCTACCAGGCACGGCTGCATCCAGGACTGCCGGCGATTGTGGGCGACAGCCTGCGCAACGAGGTGCTGAGCGTGGCGGGCCCAGGACGTGCTCGCAAGGAATTCGAGGGCATTCCGGAGGTCGTGGTCAGGTCGCGTGCGCTGATTCTCGGTCCGATGTTCCTGGGGCTGTGCGCGCAGTACGAGCGCACGGTCAATGAAGGCAAGCAGCAGGGCAACTGGGAATCGCTGGGCTACTTCCTGGTCGATTCCATGGTCGGCATGCTGGCGGCGCCAAGCACCGCTGCGGCCGACTTCATGGGATTCGGCGAGGACTAGCCGGGCTGGCGCGAGGCGCTGCAGCTGGAATTAAAAAAACGCAGAGGCCAGGTCCCGACGCCTCAGGGGTTGGCCTCTGCGTGGTCTTCAGGGGACGCCTAGCGTCCCGGGTGCTGGCCGAACAGGCGGCTCCACAGCGAGGGAGCCTCGCGGGTGATCCGCGGCTGGCGGGCAATATCCGGATCCAGGTTCTCGATGGGCTGGAACAGTCCGGTGCGCAAGGCGTCGGTGGTGGCAATGAGGCGCTGGCCCTCCGGTGTGCAGTTGATCTTGCTTGGGTTGATAGCGGTCATTGCGACCCTCCTTCACGATTTCGCATTTCCACAATATGGAAATTATCTTCTGTGTTGTGAAACCATTATGTGGGCTAGGTCGGAGCGTTTGCAATAGCTGGGCGCAAAATTATCTATCCACAATATGGAAACCGGCAAAAAGTCACACTTGTTAAAGTTTTTCCAGCTTTCGCTTGACTGCGACGCTGTGAGGTGGATTACAGTGGTCACACAAGGTTCCACGAAACCAGCATCGAGTCGAAGCCGAAGTCTCCTTCGGTGGTAAGGGTGTTCAGCCAAGGTCCGTGGAAAGAACGACCGTTTGAAAAGAGCTGATCACCCGATGCGTTTAGACGTATTCAACCAATTGCCCGCAGCCGAGGCCGCTGATTTCCTGCGCCCCTGCGTCGATGTCGACCGCTGGATCGATGCCCTTGTTTCCGCCCGTCCTTTCAGCAGCTTCGATGCGCTTTCCAGCTTTGCGCTGCAGGACGTCGCTCCCTTCAGCCGCGAGGAAATTGCCGCCGCCCTGGCCCACCATCCGCGCATCGGCGAACAGGCGCAGGGAAGCAGCAAGGAAGCGGACCTCTCCCGCGGCGAACAGGCAGGCCTGGACCTTGATGACGATGTCGCCGGCCGCCTGGCAGCAGCCAACCGGGCCTATGAGCAGCGCTTCAACAGGGTATTCCTCATCCGCGCCGCCGGCCGCAGCGCCGAAGAAATCCTTGCCGAATGCGAACGCCGGCTGGCCAACGGAGAACAGGCCGAACTGCTTGAAGTAGCCGAGCAGCTGCGCCAGATTGCGCTGCTGCGGCTGGAGAATTCGGTGGACAACTAAGCCCATGCCCGGGGTGAACCCTGCGCATTTATCGATACCAACCCCTCCGACAGCCAGGAGATGAACATGGCAGATGGAAACGGCGAACGCAGCCACATCACCACCCACATACTCGACACCGGGACCGGGAGGCCTGCCTCCGGTGTCAAGGCCACGCTGGAAGCCAAGACGGCATCCGGCTGGCAAGAAATCGGATCGGGTTCCACGGATGCCGATGGCCGCATCAAGAACCTCGGACCGATACAGGTTGAAGCCGGCCGTTACCGGATTTCCTTTGAAACCGGCGGCTACTTCGGGAAGCAGGGAACGGAAAGCTTCTTCCCCGCGGTAAGCATCGATTTCTTCGTCAACGACGTCGACGAGCACTACCACGTACCTCTTCTTATCAGCCCGTTTGCATATTCCACGTACCGAGGGAGTTAGAACAATGACTACCGAAATCACCGCCCCAGCAGATACCAAGATCGTGCTGGGCTCCAACCAGTACGGCAAGGCCGAAGTCCGCCTGGTCAAGATCACCCGCGACACCGTTCGCCATCAGATCCAGGACCTGAACGTCACCAGCCAGCTGCACGGCGACTTCACCGCCGCGCACCAGGACGGCGACAACGGCCGCGTCGTCGCCACCGACACCCAGAAGAACACCGTCTATGGCCTCGCCCGCAACGGTGTGGGCGCCATCGAGGAATTCCTGGTGCAGCTGGGAAACCACTTCACCGGCGAATTCGAGTGGATCACCGGCGGCCGCTGGGCAGCCCAGCAGTTCTTCTGGGACCGCATCAACGACCATGACCACGCCTTCTCGCAGAACAAGTCCGAAGTGCGCACCGCCGTGCTGGAAATCGACGCCGAAGGCAAGAAGTCCATCGTTGCCGGCCTGGAGGACCTCACCGTCCTGAAGTCAACGGGCAGCGAGTTCCACGGTTTCCCGGTGGACAAGTACACGACCCTGAAGGAAACCACCGACCGCATCCTGGCCACCGACGTGACCGCGCGCTGGCGCTACACCGGCCAGGCCATCGCCCAGGGCATCGACTTCGACGCGGTCTACACCTCGGTGCGCCACCTGCTGCTGACCCGCTTCGCCGACACCCACTCGTACGCGTTGCAGCAGACCATGTTCCAGATGGGGCAGGCAGTGCTCGAAGCGCATCCGGAAATCGCCGAAATCAAGATGTCCCTGCCGAACAAGCACCACTTCCTGGTTGACCTGGAAGTCTTCGGCCAAGACAACCCCAATGAGGTCTTCTTCGCCGCGGATCGCCCATACGGCCTGATCGAAGCGACGATCACCCGCGAAGGCACCGAGGCGAATCACCCCATCTGGGCCAATATTCCGGCATTTATCTAACTGAACGGCGTTGAAGGTGGGCCGGCGCTGGCACGCCGGCACACCTTTGGCAGCGACTGACGTAGGAGGTCAGCCTTGAGCGCTACACAAGATGAATCTATCAAAGGCAATCGTCCCGAGGACGCGAAGCTCCCTCTGGGGAAGTCCTTTGCCTATGGCCTGCAGCATGTCCTGACGATGTACGGCGGCATTATCGCCCCGCCGCTGATCATCGGAAACGCTGCCGGCTTGGCCCCGGACGAGGTGGGCCTGCTGGTCGCCTGCTGCCTGTTTGTCGGCGGGCTGGCCACCATCCTGCAAACCGTGGGCATCCCGTTCTTCGGGGCGCAGTTGCCGCTGGTCCAGGGCACGTCCTTCGCATCCGTGGCTACCATGGTGGCCATCGTCAACGGGGGAGGCGGAATCCAGGCGGTCTTCGGGGCCGTGCTCGTCGCAGCGCTGATCGGCTTCCTCATAGCGCCGTTCTTCGCCCGCATTGTCAGGTACTTCCCGCCGGTGGTCACCGGCGTGGTCATTACGATGATCGGCATCTCGCTGACCCCGGTCGCGGCCAACTGGGCCATGGGCGGGGACGCCAAGGCCGATGACTACGGGTCGCTGGCCAACATCGGCCTGGCCGCCGGAACACTGCTGGTGGTCCTGCTGCTGTCCAAGGTCGGCAATGCAGCGATTTCCCGCATGTCGATCCTGCTGGCCATCGTGCTGGGCACCGTCGCCGCAGCGCTGCTGGGCATGGCCGATTTCTCGCAGGTCGGGCACGGCGCGATCTTCGCCTTCCCGCAGCCACTGGCCTTCGGCATGCCGGTCTTCGAAATCGGCGGCATCATCTCGATGACCATCGTGGTGCTGGTGATCCTCACCGAAACCACCGCAGACATCCTCGCTGTGGGCGAGATCGCCGGATCGAAGGTGGATTCCAAGCGCATTGCCGACGGCCTGCGTGCCGACATGGCCTCTTCCGCAGTGGCGCCGATTTTCAATACCTTCACCCAGTCGGCCTTTGCGCAGAATGTCGGCCTGGTGGCCATCACGGGCATCACCAGCCGCTTCGTTGTCGCGGCCGGTGGCGGCATCCTCGTCGTGCTCGGCTTGCTGCCGATCCTCGGACGAGTGGTCGCTGCCATCCCGACTCCGGTGCTCGGCGGCGCAGGCATCGTGCTCTTCGGCACCGTCGCCGCTTCCGGGATCCGGACCCTGTCCAAGGTGAAGTACGACGGCATGAACTTGGTGATCGTCGCGGCATCGATTGCCTTTGGCTGCATCCCGATTGTGAAGCCGGACTTCTACGCTGGATTCCCCACGTGGTTCGAGACGATCTTCCACTCCGGGATTTCCTCGGCGGCCGTGATGGCCGTGCTGCTGAACCTGCTGTTCAACGAACTCAAGTTCGGGAATACAAAGGATGCATCGGTCTTCTCGGCGGCTCCTCCGCGCATGGTCAAGACCGAGGAGATCTGCGGATTGCTCGATGGCGACCACTACGTAGGCGGCAAGCTCATCGACAAGGAAGGCTACGAAATTCCGGTGGTCACACCCGATGAATTCGAGCAGATCCAGACCGGAGCCATCCAGATGCCTGTACCCAGGCCTGCCGAGACATCAGGGCACTGAGGAATCGGCCCCGTCCGAACCCGACGTCTACGACGAGCTCGATGACGAGAAGTAGCAGCTAGCGCGAAATGCTCGCAAACTCCGGTTTGCGGGCATTTTGCGCGAGCTCGAGCAGTTGCACTTCACAGCGCGAACAGCCAGGGAGCACCGCCGGACGAGTTTTCCGGGCACCTTTCGCAGGGCTGGCCCAAGTGCTGGACTGCGTTGGAAGTTCCGTGCAGGCACCGGACCAGTCAGGGGCTCCTGTGCGGCAGCGGGAGCATCGGCGTTTTGCGAGGGTCTAAGCTAGATGACTGTGAGTTCAGCAAATCTTTCCATCGGCGTTGACATCGGTGGCACCAAAATCCTTGCAGCCCTTGTGGATCAAGAGGGGAACGCCTTCGGGCAAATCCGCCGCGAGACACCTGACCATGACGTGGCGGAGACCGAACGTGCCCTGGCTGAGATGATCCGCGAGCTCTCGAAGGGCAACGAAGGTCTTCCGGTGGGCATTGGAGCCGCGGGATGGATGGACCGCAAGGGCCAGAACGTGCTGTTCAGCCCCCACCTGTCTTGGCGCAATGAACCGGTGCGCGACCGTCTGATGCAGCTGGTAGGACATGAAGTGACTCTGGTCAACGACGCTGATGCGGCCGGCTGGGCCGAGCATCGTTTTGGCGCGGGCCGGGGCGAAAGCGACATGGTGTGCCTGACCCTCGGAACGGGAATCGGCGGGGCGGTCATCCTCGGAGGGCAAATCCACCGGGGCAAGTCCGGGATTGCTGGCGAATTCGGGCACCAGGTGATCGTTCCCGGCGGCCATCGGTGCGCCTGCGGAAACCGCGGTTGCTGGGAGCAGTACGCCTCTGGCAATGCCCTGGGCCGGGAAGGAGCCGAACTTGTGCGCAGCAAATCACCGGTGGCCTTCCGCCTGCGCGAGGCCGTGGGCGATGATCCGGACGCCGTTACCGGGGCGGAGGTAACTCGACTTGCCGCAGAGGGCGACCCGGCGTGCGCCGACCTCATTGCGGATATGGGCGAATGGCTCGGGTTGGGCATTTCGAATCTGGTCTCGGTTCTGGATCCGGGGACCATCGTTATCGGCGGCGGCTTGGGCGCGGCGTCGAAGCAACTGGTGGCCACCGCGGAGGAGACTTACCGCCGCACCCTCTCCGGCAGGGGCTACCGTCCCTTTGCAAAGATCAGCCAAGCCGAATTGGGTCCGGTGGCAGGCCTGATCGGGGCTGCTGATTTGGCGAGGTTCAATCAACAGCAATAAACATTGACAGGACATTAGGTCTTATCTAGGCTCAGGTTGTTATTCAACACGAGAGCGAGGTTCCGGCATGGTCCTGCCAGAGAAGCCGCCGCAGACCCGTGGCTGGCCGCTAGCAGTCGTTTTGGGAACCTACGCGGTCGCCATGTGCGGTACCACCATGCCAACCGCGCTGTATCCAATGCTCCAGGATGAATACGGCCTGAGCACCGCCGCCTCGACCCAGCTTTTTGCGATATACGCCCTTGTGGTGCTCACGGTGCTGTGCATCTTCGGTTCCCTCTCTGACGCCATTGGCCGCAAGCCCGTCATGATTCTCGGGTTGCTCTCCTCGGCCGCCAGCGGGATGCTTTATGCCGTGGCCACCGACGCTCCCATGCTGTTCATTGCCCGGGCCCTGTCCGGGGTGTGCGCCGGCTTGGTCACCGGAACGGCCACAGCCTATTTGGCGGATCTGGTCTCCAGCTCCGGACGCGGTGCCGCCATTTCCAGCCTGGCGAATATGGCGGGACTAGGCAGCGGGCCGGCCTTGGCGGCATTTCTGACTTTCTTCTTCCCGGCTACCCCCATGATCGCCTTCAGCGTGCACGCGGTGCTTTCGGGCCTATGCATCGTGCTGCTGGCCACGATCCCGGACAGTGTTGTGCACCGCCGGGGCGGGTGGAAACTCAGCCTTCCGCTGGTGCCGCGTTTGGCACGACGGGACTTCTGCGTGGGCGGACTGATGACCCTGGGTTTTGCGGTCATGGGCGGCTGTACAGCCATGACGTCCATCCTGGTGGTCCGTGCCTTTGGGATTACCGACCTGCGCCTGCTGGGGCTCATCGGTTCGCTGATTTTCGTCGCCACTGCCGTGGGACAGAAAGCGGGCGGGAAGCTGGTCAGCGAAAAAGTGCAGCTGGGCTATGCCGGGCTGGCGGTGGGCGCGGTGCTGATAGCTATTGCCCCGAGGTTGGGCGGGGGCCTGGCGGTCACGGTGTACCTGGTTGGCCTAGTGGTTGCTGGACTGAGCCATGGTGCGCTGTTCCCGGTGGGACTGGGCATCGTACTGCGGCGCATCGAGCTGCGGCATCGAGGCAGCGCCAGCTCCGCCTTCTGGGTACTGGGCTACGCCCTGACCGCACTTGGGGCGCTGGGGCTGGGCTGGGTAGGGCAGATCAGCGGCGAATCGATGGCAGTGACCTGCTTCGGCGCAATCATCGCACTGTGCGCAGTCGGGTGCGCCAGGCTTCATCGCAGCTGGGATGATTCCGCAAACTCGCGAATCCCTGCCGGTCCCTAGGCCTGCGTGTGGCGGAGAACACGTGGCTTGCCGGAATGAGGTGCAGCCGATCCTCGTTGGGCATTGATAGAAGAAAACCGTATCCGGCAATGGCCCGAACCAGTGGCCTCGGACAGATCTGAAAGGCAATCAATGACAGTTGCATCCCAGGAAATCCAGGCCGACACAGCAACGCTCAACGCCATTTTTGGCGAGGCGCGCACCGCTAACGCGTTCACCGGAGAGGTTACCGAGGAGCAGGCCCAGGAAATCTACGAACTGGCCAAGTTCGGTCCAACCGCGTTCAATTCCCAGCCGCTGCGCGTCACCTACGTGCGGTCAGGCGAAGCCCGCGCCACCCTGGTCGACGCGCTCTCCAACGGCAACAAAGCCAAGACCGCCGCAGCTCCGCTGGTAGCGATCCTCAGCTATGACACCGCATGGCACGAACAGTGGGACAACTTCCTGCCCGGCTACAACGCGCCCAAGGCCATGTACGATGCTGATGCGGACTTCACCGCATCCACCGGCAACAACAACGCACACCTGCAGGCAGGCTACTTCATGCTCGCCGCGCGCAGCTTGGGCTTCGCGGTGGGTCCAATGACCGGCGCAGACTTCTCCGCCATCGACGCATCGTTCTTCCCGGAAGGCGATCAGAAGAGCTTCCTGGTCGTGAATATCGGCCAGCCAGCCGCAAGCGAGATCGGCTCGCCAAAAGCACGCTTCGGCTACGAAGCAGTTGTCCGCACCGTCTAGGTGCATCGAGTACTTCGAAAACGGCATGCGCCAGAAGCCCGGAATTCACACGGTGAATTCCGGGCTTCTGCACGCCAGCGGGAGGATCCTAGGAGGTTGCGGCCAATGAAGTTTCCAGGGCCGCGTCGGCCTCAATGAGTACCTTGGCGGCGACTTCCAGGCCCTCAACGGCACCTAGCTCGGTGTCCTCGTGTTCGATGTTCACCATCATTTCCGGATCCACCTCGTGCAATGCGCGCAAGAACTCGGTCCAGAATGCGGTGCCATGTCCCTTGCCCAAAGCCACGAAGTCCCAGGCTGAATTCTTCGGCCACTCGTTCGCCCATTCATCCCCGCCGAGGTTGGTGCGTGGTTCGTCTTCGCCCAGTTTGCGGAAGCTGTTATCCAATACGCCCTGGATGGCCGCATTCGGATTGACGCGCACATCCTTGGCTGCTGCGTGGAAGACCCATGGGCCCAGGTCGCGGACAACGGCCACCGGATCCATCTGCTGCCAGAAGAGGTGCGAAGCATCCAGTTCAACTCCGATGTTGCTGGTACCGGCCCGCTTCAACAGCTCTCGAAAGCTTGCAGGGTTGAAGACCAGGTTCTGCGGGTGCAGCTCCAGAGCGACCTTGACTCCGTGTTCGACAGCCAGCTCATCGATTTCTTTCCAGAATTCCGCGGCAATCCCGAATTGATAGTCCAGCTGGTCCAGGGCTGCCGAATTCCAGGCATTGACTACCCAATTCGGGGTCGAAGCATTGGGGTCTCCAGCGGGCAGTCCGGACATGGTGACCACGCGGGTCTGGCCTAGGCGCGCGGCCAGCTTGATGGAGCGGCGAATGTCCTCGGCGTGCTTCTGGCCGATTTCGCGATTGGGGTGCAACGGGTTGCCGTTGCAGTTCAGCCCATAGATTTCCACGCCGGTGCCTTCGAATTGGGCGAGGAAAGCATCGCGAGCGATGTCGGATTCCAGGATCTCGTCGATGTTCGGCACGTGCACTGGGGGCAAGAAGCCGCCGGTATTCAATTCGATGCCGGTCAGCCCCTGGGCGGCAATGATCTCCAGGGCTTCGGCCAGCGGGCGGTTGTGGAGGATTGCGTTGTAGACTCCGAGTTTCACAGTGAAACCTTCTTTCCGTCATTGGCAGCGGACTGCACGACCGCCTGGAGGACCTGCATATTGTGCACGCCCTCGTCGAATGTTGCGTTGATGGGAAGTGCATTGCCCAGGCCGCAGACCTCGTCGAGGAAGGCGCGCGCCTGGTAGCCGAAGGCATCATTCTGGCCGAAGCCGACACCTGGCGCATCCATGGGCAGTCCGCCACTGAGGTAGGCGTGTTCCGAGCCGAGATTTACCGTGCGGTAGCCGTTGGTTGCCGAAGGGCCCTCGGTGAGCATGATTTCGATTTCCGCTGGACGCAGCTGGCTGAAGCGTGCGGCGCCCTTCTCGCAAAAGACCTCGAAGGTCAGCGTATTGGGGTGGCCGGCTGCCACGCGGGAAACTTCCAGGCTGCCTGCGGCCCCGGCGAACTGTACGTTGAACGCCGCGTAGTCGTCGTTTTCTACCGGCTCGGACTTGTCGCTCAGTTCCACGAGATCGTGGCCGGTGACGGCGCCGGCTGGCAGGAAGCGTTCGGTGATGCTGGTGCTCAGCTGGCCGCCGCTGACCGAAAGAATCTCGCCGGCCAGGAATTCGGCAACGTAGGCCAGGTGGCTTCCCACATCGGCCAGTGCGCCCGAGCCTGGCTGGCCCTTGAAGCGCCAGCTCATCGGGGCCTGCGGGTTGTGGCCGTAGTCGGTCCAGTAGCGTCCGGAGAAATGCAGCACCTTGCCCAGGGTGCCATCGGCGATCAGGTTCTGGATCGTGGCGATGCCCGGGGTACGGCGGAAGGTGAAGCCAACGCGGGCCACGGAGTCGGCGTTGCGGGCCGCGGTGGCCATCGCTTCAGCTTCTTGAAGGGTGTCAGCCAGCGGCTTTTCGCACAAAACGTGCTTGCCGGCAGCCAGCAGGCCCTCGACTGCTTCACGGTGGAAACGGTTGGCAATAACTACCGAGACCACGTCGATATCTGGATCTGCGGCCACCTCTTGCCAGGAACCGAGCGCCTTTTCGTAGCCGTAGCGCTTGGCGACCTTGGCTGCGAGCTCGGTGTTCACGTCAGCCACGGCAACGTAGCGAAGCGGTGGCAAGTCGGAGCTGTAGAGGGTGGGTGCTGTGCGGTACCCAGCGATGTGGGACAGCCCGGCCATGCCGGCGCCAATGACGGCAATGCCGATGGTTTTTGTCATGGAATTCTCCTGGGTGAAAGCTGTTCATGGAATATTTTGGAGCGCTCCAAAAGAGTCTAGAACCTATTTCAGATCGCGGTCAAGGGGTCTGCAGGAGAAGGTTTGGAACTGGAAGGAATCATGGCCGGCGTGGTGCCGCGCAGGTGCCGCGCTCGATGAGCAGCGGCTCCATCAGCACGCGCTGGGCTTCGCGTTCGGGATTGGCGAGCCGGGAGAGCACCTGCTGGGCCACGTGCAATCCAAGCTCGTGGTTGCGGCTATCCACGGTTGTCAGGCGCAGCAGGTGGGTGCCGGAGAGCGGCGAGTTGTCGTAGCCGATGATTGACAAATCCCCAGGTGTCGACAGGCCGGCTTCCCGGGCGGCTGCCATGGCTCCCATGGCCATTGAGTCGTTGCCGGCCAAGATGGCCGTTGTTTCCGGGGCTTCGCCCAAAAGCTGCCGTGCGCACTGGTAGCCGGTGTCTTCGGTGGTCAGTTCGCTGACCGAAACTATGCGCTCTTCGAGTCCCGCGGCCTTCATTGCCTCCTGGTACCCGGCCAGGCGCAGCATCGAGGCTCCGCCGCCACCGGCGATGTGGCCAATATTCCGGTGGCCCAGCGAAACCAGGTACTCGATGGCTTGGCGTGCCCCGAGCCTGTCGTCACTGGAAGAAATGTCCGCGCCGCGAACCTGGGTGGCGCGATTGCCGGCCACAATGACCGGAACCTGCGCTGAAAAGCGCATGGCAGGAGTCGGTTCGGTGGCCAGTACCAAAGCCTCTACCCGGGTGCTGAGGAATCCATCGAGCGGGTCCGACTCGACGTGGGTGTTGAGTGCCCGGTCGGAAACTGCGATGCGCAATCCTGCGCTTGCCAGTCCTTCTTGGAGCCCGCGAAGAAGTTCCACGAACCAGACGTTGGTGTAGTCGTCGATGACTACGCCGACTGTCTGGCTCGTGCCGCCGGCAAGTGCCGTGGCGGCCTGACTGGGGCGGTAATCCAGTTCCTTGATGGCGGCCAGTACTGCCGCGCGACGTGCTTCCGAGACACTGGGGGAGCCGCGCAGCACCAGGGACACCAGCGACTTGGAAACACCTGCGGCCTGGGCAACGTCGTAGATGGTCGCTCGACGGCGTGCTGCGGCCACAGTTCCTCCTGGGGGTGTCGGTTGTTCTCGTTAAGAGCCTAGCGTTTTGCTCGAGCGCACGGCCGTTAGGGGGTGGATTTTGCTCGTCGAACTTCGCGGGCCACGCCATGAAGCCAAGACATGGCATGTGGAAATTTTTTTATTTTCAACGTCCGAAACAGATGGAATACCCCGGAATTCCGGGGATTTGTTCACATCATGTTACTCATGTTGTAAATATGTCAGTACAAACCTTTGACAGTGCCGAATTCATGGTGCAAAGTATTTCTTGTGGCACCGTTCACATCTTCGGCAGTTGGCCGATCCCTGAACTTCTGACTCGAAAGGACGTCGATCTGCGTGACTTACGACGTACTCACCCTCGGACGCATCAGCGTCGACGTGTATCCGAATGACATCGGCGTTTCCCTCGCGGATGTGAACACATTCAGCAAGTACCTCGGCGGCTCCGCCACCAACGTCGCCGTGGCGGCAGCCCGGCACGGCCGAGCAGCCGGTGTGATCACCAAAATCGGCGACGACGACTTCGGCACATTCCTGGAACGCGAATTGGACCGCTTCGGCGTGGACCGCACCCAGGTAGCCCGCGACGCCACGTTGCAGACGCCAGTCACCTTCTGCGCCATCATGCCGCCGGACGACTTCCCGCTGTACTTCTACGGACGCTTCCCGATGGCGCCGGACTGGAACATCGACAGCAGCGGCATCGACCTCCAAGCGGTCAAGGACTCCAGGATTTTCTGGAGCACCGTCACCGGCTTGAGCCGCGAACCTTCGCGCACCGCGCAATTGGCGGCCTATGCCGCCCGCCCAGCAGATTCCCTGGCCCAGGGGCAGTTCACCATTCTGGATTTGGACTACCGCCCGATGTTCTGGGACTCCGTGGAACAGGCCCGCGAACAGGTAGCGCGTGCCCTGCCATCGGCCACCGTGGCCATCGGCAACGACACCGAATGCTCGGTAGCCGTCGGCGAAGGCACCCCGGATGAGCAGGCCGACCGCCTGCTGGAGGCCGGAGTGCAGATTGCCGTGGTCAAGCTCGGCCCCGAAGGGGTCATGGCCAAAACCCGCACCGAGCGCGTGGTTTCCGCGCCGGTCCCGGTGCAGACCGCTAACGGACTGGGTGCCGGAGATTCCTTCGGCGGCGCCTTCTGCCACGGACTGCTCTCCGGCTGGCCGCTGGAACAGGTGCTTGACTACGCCAATGCCGCCGGAGCCATTGTGGCCTCGAAGGTTGCCTGCTCCGACGCCATGCCGGACCCGGAAGAAGTCAATGCCCTGCTGGCCGAGCGCGGCCGCACCGTACCCGACTCCCAGAAAGACCTGGTCTAGATATGAAACAGGCATCAGAGCTGCCAGTGGACCGGGAAGACCCGCGCCGCTACGAATCCATCACCCGCCAGCGGCTGGAAGACCCGGCCTCGGTGCAGCGCGCCGCTTCGCTGCGCCGGAAGCACGCCGGCCCGGTGCTGGGACGGCAGAACTTCATCATCGCCGCCGACCACCCGGCCCGCGGCGCCCTGTCCGTGGGCAAGCGCGCCACGGCCATGGCCGATCGCCGCCAGCTGCTGGACCGGCTGCAGATCGCCTTGCAGAACCCCGCCTGCGACGGGGTGCTGGCCTCGCCCGATATCCTCGATGACCTGCTGCTGCTGGGCGCGCTGGAAGGCAAGCTGGTCTTCGGATCGATGAACCGCGGCGGGCTCACCGGCTTGGTCAACGAGATCGACGACCGCTTTACCGGGCACAGCGCGGCCGCCCTGGCTGCCCTGGGCGCCGACGGCGGCAAGATGCTCACCCGGATCAGCTACGAGGATCCGGACACCGTGAAAACCCTGGCCGCTACCGCCGACGCCGTGTCGGATCTGGCCCGGCACCAGCTGGTGGCCATGGTCGAGCCGTTCATCTCCAAGCGGGCCGAGGGCAAGGTAGTCAACGACCTGCGCCCGGAGGCAGTGATCAAGTCCATGGGCATCGCCTCGGGACTGGGCGAAACCAGCGCCTACACCTGGCTGAAGATTCCCGTGGTCCAAGAGATGGAACGGGTCATGGCCGCGACCACCCTGCCCACGGTCCTGCTCGGCGGGGATCCATCGGGCAGTCCCGACGAGGTCTTCGCCTCGTGGCAGGCGGCGCTGGCCCTGCCTTCGGTGCAGGGGCTGACCGTAGGCCGGACCCTGCTGTATCCCGAGGACGGGGATGTGGCCGCCGCCGTGGCAACCGCCGCATCGCTACTGGACACCACCGCAACCGTACGCAGCTGAGAAGGACGAAGCTCGATGACTACACGCACAATGACCGTTGCCCAGGCGGTCGTGGAATTCCTGGGCCGCCAGTACACGGTGGATTCCATCGGCGGCACGCACTACCGCGAACGGCTGATTCCGGGCATGTTCGGGATTTTCGGCCACGGAAATGTTGCCGGGGTGGGCCAGGCGCTGAAGCAGTGGCAGGCCAAGGACCCGAGCCTCATGCCGTACTACCAGGGCCGCAATGAGCAGGCGCAGTCGCACCAGGCCGTTGCCTACGCGCGGCACACCCGCCGGCGCGCCACCTACGCGGTCTCCACCTCCATCGGCCCCGGGTCCTCCAACTTGCTCACCGGTGCGGCGCTGGCCACCGCCAACCGCCTGCCGGTGCTGCTGCTGCCTTCTGACACCTTCGCCACCCGCGCCGCGGACCCGGTGCTCCAGCAGCTGGAAATGCCGCACGGCTACGACATCACCGTCAACGACGCCTTCCGCCCGCTGTCCAAGTACTTCGACCGGGTCACGCGACCCGAGCAGCTGGCCAGTGCCTTGCACCACGGGTTGCGGGTGCTCACCGACCCCGCCGAAACCGGAGCGGTGACCATCTCCTTGCCGCAGGACGTGCAGGCCGAAGCCTTCGACTTCCCGGAAGAGCTCTTTGCCGAGCGCGAGTGGAAGATCCGCCGCCCGGCACCGGAATCCGAGGACATCGCGGCCGCCGCGGCGATGATCCGCAAAGCCAAGCGCCCATTGATCGTCGCAGGCGGCGGCGTGCTGTATGCCTACGCCACCGAGGAGCTGGCCGCCTTCTGCGAAGCCACCGGCATTCCCGTGGGCAATACCCAGGCCGGGGTGGGCGTGCTGCCGTGGGATTCCAAGTACTCCCTGGGCGCCATTGGCTCCACCGGCACCACCGCGGCCAATGCGCTGGCCGAGCAGGCGGATCTGGTCATCGGCATCGGCACCCGCTATGAGGACTTCACCACCGCCAGCCGCACCGCATTCCAGAACCCGGACGTGAAGTTCGTGAACATCAACGTCGCCGCGCTGGACGCCTACAAGCACGGCACCGTGCTGCCGGTGGTCGCCGATGCCCGCAAAGCGCTGATCGCGCTGCGCGAGGCGCTGACCGGGTACCGGGTCGAGGGGGCCCTGGAAGTCCAGGCCGCCACCGAGAAGCAGCGCTGGGACGCGACCGTTGATGCGGCCTTCGCCGAGCGGCTGAGCCCGCTGGTCAGCCAGAACGCCATCATCGGAGCGGTGAACCAGGCCATGGATCCGCGCGATGTGGTGGTCTGCGCCGCCGGCTCGCTGCCCGGGGACCTGCACAAGATGTGGCGGGTCTCCGACCCGTTCGGCTACCACGTGGAATACGGCTTCTCCTGCATGGGATACGAGATCGCCGGCGGGCTGGGCATCAAGCGCGCCGCCCTTGCTGAAACCGCGCGAGGCTCCGAAGAGTCCCGCGACGTCGTGGTGATGGTGGGTGACGGCTCCTACCTGATGATGCACACCGAGCTGGTCACCGCCGTGGCCGAAGGCCTGAAGCTGATCACCGTGCTGATACAGAACCATGGCTACGCCTCCATCGGAGCCCTGTCCGAATCACTGGGCTCCCAGCGTTTCGGCACCAAGTACCGCACGCTCGATGCCCAGCGCCACAGCTTCGATGATGGTGCGACCTTGCCAGTGGACCTGGCTGCCAACGCCGAGTCGCTGGGCGTGAAGGTCATCCGGATCGAGCCCGGGCCCCAAGCCATCGATGAGCTCTCGGCGGCCATCGCCCAGGCCAAGGCCGCGCCCGAGGGTTCGGGGCCGATCCTGATCCACATCGAATCCGACCTCTACGCCGATGCTCCCTCCAGCGAGTCCTGGTGGGATGTGCCGGTCAGCGAGGTCGCCGAGCTGGACTCCACCACCCAGGCCCGCAAGACCTACGCCGAGCACAAATCCCGCCAGAAGCCCCTGCTGGGCTAGGCGCACCGCACCAGACCAACTCGAATACCGAAAGACGTGAACCCATGACTGCTACCGCTACCGAAGTCACCGAAATCCTGCACTACATCAACGGCAAGCCCAGCGCCGGCACCGGCACCGCCACCCAGCCGGTCTACAACCCGGCAACCGGAGAAATCACCGGCCAGCTGCACCTGGCCAGCGGCGAGGACCTGCAGCAGGCTGTGGCCGTGGCCAAGGCCGCCTCCGAAACCTGGGGCGAAGTATCGATCGCCAAGCGCAGCAAGATCCTCTTCCGCTTCCAGCAGCTGCTCACCGAGCACACCGGCGAGCTGGCCCGCATCGTCACCTCCGAGCACGGCAAGGTCCTCTCCGACGCCGCCGGCGAGATCAGCCGCGGCATCGAAGTGGTGGAGTATGCCTGCGGCATCTCCCAGGCGCTGAAGGGCGAATACTCCGACCAGGTCTCCACCGGCATCGACGTGTTCTCCTTCCGCCAGCCGCTGGGCGTGGTCGCCGGCATCACCCCGTTCAACTTCCCGGTGATGGTGCCGCTGTGGATGGCACCGGTGGCCATTGCCACCGGCAACGCCTTCATCCTCAAGCCTTCCGAGCGCGACCCTTCGGCCGCCTTGCTGATCGCCGAGCTGTTCAAGGAAGCCGGCCTGCCCGACGGCGTTTTCCAGGTGCTGCACGGCGGCAAGGAAACCGTGGACGGGCTGCTCACCCACCCGGATGTGGATGGCATCTCCTTTGTCGGTTCCACTCCGATCGCCAAGTACGTGCACGAAACCGCCACCAAGCACGGCAAGCGCGTGCAGGCCCTGGGCGGAGCGAAGAACCACGCGGTGATCATGCCCGATGCCGATATGGACTTGGCCGCCGACCACATCAACGCCGCCGCTTTCGGCTCCGCGGGCCAGCGCTGCATGGCCATCTCCGTGGCCGTCGCCGTGGGCGATGCCGCCGACGGCCTGGTGGACAAGCTCGCCGAGCATGCCCGCAACGTCAACGTCTCGAACGGCTTCGATGAGACGGCGGATATGGGACCGGTGATCACCCCGGCCTCGAAGTCCCGCCTGCAGAAGATCGTTGGCGAGGCGCAGGAAGCTGGCGCCGCGCTGGTCATCGACGGACGCGACCTGGTGGTCAAGGACCACGAGAACGGGTTCTTTGTCGGCCCGACCATCATCGACAAAGTCAGCCGCGAGATGAGCGCCTACACCGAGGAGATCTTCGGCCCGGTACTGGTGGTGCTGCGCGTAGACAGCCTGGAAGAAGCCATCGAAGTGGTCAACGCGAACCCCTACGGCAACGGCACGGCCATCTTCACCTCCTCCGGCGCCCACGCCCGCACCTACACCCGCCGCATCCAGGTAGGCATGGTCGGGGTCAACGTGCCGCTGCCGGTGCCGGTTGCCTGGCACTCCTTCGGAGGCTGGAAGGACTCGCTGTTCGGCGAGCACCACATCTACGGCCCGGACGGCGTGCGCTTCTACACCCGGGGCAAGGCCATCACGCAGCGCTGGCCGGAGCCGGCCCAGGGCACGGCCGCCACCTTCAACTTCCCCTCCAACTAGGCACCTTGAACAGAAGATAAGGTACGCACCATGGCACAGAACATCACCATTGGGACTGCCCCCGACTCCTGGGGAGTCTGGTTTCCCGATGATCCCCAGCAGACACCCTGGCAGCGCTTCCTCGACGAAGTGGCTGAAGCCGGCTACAAGACCATTGAACTGGGTCCCTACGGGTACCTGCCCACCGACCCCGCGCAGCTGGCCGACGAGCTGGCCGCCCGCGACCTGAAGGTCTGCGCCGGCACCGTCTTCACCGCCTTCCACCGCGGCATCGACGGCAGCGCCAGCGCCTGGGAAGAAGCCTGGGAGCCAGCCCGCAAGGTGGCCGAGCTGACCGCCGCCATGGGAGGCGAGCATATTGTGGTGATCCCTGCCATGTGGCGCGACGACGTCACCGGCCAGGCCATCGAATCGGGCACCCTGGACGGTTCGGCCTGGGATTCGCTGGCCAAGGGCCATGACCGGCTGGGAAGGATCCTGCAGGAGGAATTCGGCCTCAAGCAGCAGTTCCATTCCCACGCCGACTCCCACGTCTGCGGCCAGGGCGACATCGAGAAGTTCCTTGAGCTCACCGACCCGCAATTCACCACCCTGTGCCTGGACACCGGACATGCCGAATACGGTGGAGCTTCCAGCGTGGACTTGATCCGCCGCTTCCCGGAGCGCATCGGGTACCTGCACCTGAAGCAGATCAACCCGGACATCCTGGCCACGGTCCGCGCACAGGACATGACCTGGGCCGCGGCCAACTTGGCCGGGGTGATGTGCGAACCGCCTTCCGGGTTGCCTGACCTCAACGAGGTCTTGAAGGAAGTGGAGAAGCTGGGCCGTCCGATTTTCGGAATTGTCGAACAGGACATGTACCCGGTGGCCGACTTCTCGGTGCCGCTGCCCATCGCCACCCGCACCCGCGACTACCTGCTCAGCTGCGGCTCGCGCAGCCGCGTCTAAGCAATCCCCACCTAGCCAAGAATTCTTGAAAGGACATATCGTGCCAGATAACCTGCGCGTCGCCGTCGTTGGAGCCGGGCGCATGGGCGCCGACCACATACAGCGGATCCACCACCGTATTTCCGGAGCCGAAGTCGCGGCCGTTGTCGATATCGACACCGACCGGGTCGCTGCGGCCATCGACGGGATCCCGGGTGCCAAGGGCTACGCCGACCTGTCCGCGGCGCTCGCCGACGGCGAGGTCAACGCGGTACTGCTGGCGACCCCCGGCTTCCTGCACCACGATGCATTGCTGGCGGTGCTCGAGGCAGATATTCCGGTGCTGTGCGAAAAGCCGCTGACCCCCGATGCCGCTTCCTCCTGGGAGATCGTCGAGGCCGAGGCCAAGCTGGGCCGCAAGCGCATCCAAGTGGGCTTCATGCGGCGCTTCGACGCCGAGTACCGGCAGCTGCGCCAGCTGATCGAGGACGAGAGCCTGGGTGAATTGCTGGTGCTGCACCACCAGCACCGCAACCCCTCCACCCCGGAGGGCTTCACCAATGAGATGCTGATCAACGACTCGGTGGTCCACGAATTCGACGCCATCCGCTACTTCACCGGTGACGAGATCACCTCGGTGCAGGTGCGCTTGGGCAAGGCCACCCGCAATGCTCCCAACGGCCAGCACGACCCCCAGCACGTGCTGCTGGAAACCTCGACCGGAGTGCTCGCCGACGTGGAGATCTACGTCAACGCGAAGTTCGGCTACGAGGTGGCGACCCAGGCTTCCTTCGAGGAGGGCATCGTGTCCATCGGCAATGACGCTGGACCGTATGTGCGTACCGCCGGGCAGTGGGGCGGCAAGGTCACCCCGGGCTTCGAGGAGCGTTTCGGCGCCGCCTACGATACCGAAATCCAGTCATGGGTGGACGCCGCGCTGCGAGGCGAATTGGGCGGGCCCAGCGCCTGGGACGGCTACGCCACCGCGGCCTGCTGCGAGGCGGGAGTCGAAGCCCAGCGCACCGGCGAAAAGGTGGCAGTCAAGCTGAACAGCAAGCCGGATCTCTACAGCTAAGGGCATCATGAAATACGCACTGGACCCGACCCCGTTCCATTCCACCCATTCGCTGCTCCAGTTCCCGGAACTGGCAGCGGAGCTGGGCTATGACAGCATCCAGCTGACACCGCATGCGGACATGATTCCGTTCTTCACCCACCCCAAGGCCGACGATGACCTGGTCGCGCAGCTCGCGGCCCGTTGCCGGGCTTCCGGGGTGGAGATCGCTTCGGTGCTGCCGGTACTGCGCTGGGCCTCGCCCGATGAGAATTTGCGCCAGGCCGCGGTGCGCTACTGGAAGCGCGCCATCCAGATTGCCGTGGATCTCGGCGTGAACCAGATGAACACTGAATTCTCCGGGCGGCCGGAACGCGCCGAGGAGTCCGAGGCGGCGTTCTACCGCTCCATGGAAGAGCTCGTGCCAATCATTGAGCGCGAGGGCATCAATGTGGCCATTGACCCGCATCCGGATGATTTTGTCGAAGAAGGCCTGGCCGCTTGGCGGGTGATCCGCGGGGTGAACTCGCCGAATCTGTCCTTCGTCTACGTTGCTTCGCATTCCTTCCACATGAAGGACAAGCCGCTGGATATCATGCAGGCAGTGGGAGAGCGGCTGCGCGTGGTGCACGTGGCGGACACCATGAACCATCATGCCTCGCACGGGTTGCGCTACATCACCAACCCGCCGGGCAATGCGGTGCGCGTGCACCAGCATCTGAAGCTTGGCGATGGCGACGTGAACTGGGACGAATTCTTCTCCGGCCTCGTGGCCAACGGATTTGCCGACCGCCAGGACAGCGTGATGGTCTCCTGCGTTTTTGCCGAGAACGAGAACGCCGTAGCAGTCGCCAAGTACCAGTTGGAGCAGATGCGCAGCCGCGTTGACGCTGCCCGTGCCGTGCGCGCCTAGCCAAACCGGCTTCCCGAGCCGAATTGCAACATGACGAAAGCCGAATCCGCAAGGGTTCGGCTTTCGTCGTCCTGCCCGGGGGCCATCCTGCGCAGAAGGCGGATCCAGCAAGAGCCGCAAAATGCCGTGATGATCTGTGGGCATGGTCCCGGGAAGTGGCGGACCGGGAGGCTGCGGCAGTCCAAAAAGCAGTATCCGCCAGGACAAAATGTCCAAGAATGCTTGCCCAGAAAACACTGATGACGTATTGTCCTTACATAAGGGCTGTGAAGCCCATCACTTTCAATTATCGACGGGGCCGGAATAATGCTCAATGGCCCCCGCCGCACCGAGTGGAGGAAGCCGGATCGCAGTTGATCCGATGGATGGCCGCAGGCCAGCCATGCTTCCACCCGGGCAATCCAAAGGAGTCCCCATGTCCAGTGCGCAGAGTGCTTCTGCAGAGTCGAGTCTGCCGCCCCTTAGTCCGGGCCCCCATGCAAAACGTCTCGGTTTAATCTCCATCGTTGCCTGTTTCGGCGGTCTGCTTTTCGGCTATGACACAGGTGTTGCCAACGGTGCTGAAGGCCCGATGGCCGCCGAGCTGGGCCTGAATCTCCTGCAGATTGGCGTGGTGATCAGCTCGCTGGTCTTCGCCGCCGCAATTGGCGCACTGGTCGGTGGGCAGATCGCTGACGTGTGGGGCCGGCGGAAAACCATCATCATGCTGGCAGTCCTCTTCTTCGCGGGAAGCCTGCTGGTTGTCTTTTCGCCTGCTGGACCGGAACTGGGAACGTTCTCGCCCTTTGGCTACAGCGTGCTGATTGCCGGACGCATCATGCTCGGATTGGCCGTCGGCGGCGCATCTACGGTCGTACCGGTATACCTGGCTGAACTGGCACCGTATGAAATTCGCGGCTCGATCACCGGCCGCAATGAGTTGGCCATCGTCTCGGGCCAGCTGGCCGCCTTCGTCATGAACGCGATCATTGGAACCGTTCTGGGCGGGACCGTGGATGGCATCTGGCGTATCATGTTCGCGATTTGCGCCTTGCCGGCATTGGCGTTGTTCTTCGGCATGCTGCGCATGCCTGAATCCCCTCGCTGGCTCGTGGAAAAGCGCCGCTATGCCGAGGCGTTGCGGGTGCTCAAGACCGTGCGCTCGCCTGAACGCGCACTGGCCGAAGTCCATGAGATCGAGATTGTCGCCGACGAGGAAAAGCTGGCTAACAAGCCGGTGGGCATCAAAGCGGTGCTGAAGAACAAATGGCTGATGCGCATCATCGCCATCGGCATCGGCGTTTCCATGACTCAGCAGCTCACGGGCATCAACTCGATCATGTACTACGGCACGCGCGTGCTGGAAGAATCCGGGATGTCAGAGCAGCAGGCAGTACTGGCGAATATCGCCTTTGGCGTGGTTGCTGTCATTGGCGGAATTATCGCCCTGCGCAACATGGACCGCATGGACCGCCGCAAGACGTTCCTGATTGGCCTGTCGCTGACCACCACCTGCCACTTGCTGGTGGCTATCGCGGGCATGCTGCTGCCAGTTGGCAGCCCGATCCGGCCAGTGGTGATCCTGATCCTGGTGGTTGCCTTCGTGATGTCCATGCAGACATTCCTGAACGTGGCCGTCTGGGTATGGCTGGCTGAAATCTTCCCGCTGCATATGCGCGGACTGGGCATTGGCATCTCGGTATTCTTCGGCTGGACGACCAACGGCGTGCTGGCACTGTTCTTCCCGTCGCTGGTCTCCGGGATCGGGATTACCGGATCCTTCTTCATCTTCGCTGGCATCGGTGTGCTGGCACTGTTCTTCGTAGCCACTCAGGTGCCTGAAACCCGTGGACGCTCGCTGGAAGCGCTGGAAGAGGATGTTTCCACCGGAGCGATCTACCACGTCAAGCCTGTGGTCAACGCCTGAATCCCGGCGCATCGCTGAGCTGGCAAGCCCAGCCCCCGCCGCATGGCAAGGGGCTGGGCTCGCCGCTATGCCCGGGGCCTTGCCGTGCTGCCTCGCACTACCAGCTGCGGGGCATGGGTGCTGGAAGCGCCCGGGGCGTTCAGGGCCGCGTGCATGGCGGCTTGGGCCAGTGCCGCGACATCTTGCCGAACGCTGGTCAGATCGGCGTGCGCCAGCCTGGCGAATTCACTGTCGTCATAGCCGACCAGGCAGATCTGCTCGGGAACATGCAGGCCGGCAAGGTCGATTGCTTGGCGGGCGCCGAGCGCCGCACGGTCATTGAAGGCCAGTACCGCTGTGGCGCGTTCGGCTGGGGTAGTCGCTTCCAGGTATTCGCGCAGGACCGTGAAAGCGGTGGCGTCATCGGGGCCAGCTGGGAGCACTTGGCCGTGCGCGTTGGCGCGGGCGGCGGATTCGGCAAAGGCATCGCGCCGCTGTTGCGCCGCGATGGCAGATCCGCCATCCAGATGCAGCAGCCGTGTGTGGCCGAGCTGGGCCACATGGCGGACGGCTTGTTCAACGCCGGCAGCTTCGTTGGTAATGACGGATGGGATGCCGTCAATCGTGCGCAGCAGGCTGATTATGGGAAGCTGCTTGGAGGCGTGGACCAGTTGAGCCGGCGGAAGTTCCGGGAACAGGCCGATCACCGCTTCGACTCCCGCATCGATCAGCGTATTGAGCACTCGGCGTTCATCGCGGTGCTTGCCGGTAGCGCCCAGGATGATCTCGAAGCCGTTCTGGTCTGCCTGCTCGTACAGGGCATCGGCCAACTCCGCATGCAACGGTTCTCCCAGCGCCAGGGCCAGACCGATGGTCCGGCTGCGGCTGCTGCGCAGCGACCGCGCGCGCGAATCCGGGCGGTAGCCCAACTCCGCGGCCGCCTGCTTGACTCGGGACCGGGATTCTTCGCTGGCACCCTCGGCATCGCGCATGACAATCGAGGCCAGCGCTACCGAGACCCCAGAGGCGCGGGCGACGTCGGCCAGTGTGGGGCGTTTTGCAGGGGGTGTCGGCATGGGCGGAACTTTCTTCTAGAACGTTATAGACAGTTGCTATCCAGTGTGCCATGATTTTCCTGAACACTAAATCTAGAACGTTCTAGGAGAGACTTCATGGCTTACCAGACCCTGCCAGAAACTTCAGTAAAGCCGCTGCGCCTGGCCGTTATCGGTACCGGGTGGATCGGAGCATTCCACGCCCGCACCGTGGCGCAGCATCTGCCGGATGCGCTATTGCATGTCATAGCGGACCCGGCGCCGAGCCGGGCCGCTGAACTGGCCGCTGAGCTTGGTTGCCCGAATTACACCGAAGACATCGCCGACGTGCTTGCCGACGACAGCGTGGACGCCGTGGTTATCGGGGCGCCTTCGAGCTTCCATGCCGGCTTGATCGCCCAAGCCGCCGCAGCCGGAAAGCACATCTTCTGCGAAAAGCCGGCAGCGCACGCGTTGTCGGACTTGGACGCCGCGCTTGACGCCGTGGAGGCTTCCGGAGTGCTGCTGCAGATCGGTTTCAACCGGCGCTTCTCCCGGGACTTCGCCGTTGTGGCGGAACAGGTGCATTCCGGAGTTATTGGCACCCCGCAACTGCTGCGCTCGCTGACCCGGGATCCAGAAGTGGCCGGCGGGCTGCCCAACGCGGCAAAGATCCGTTCCCACGTCATTTTCACTGAAACCCTGATCCACGATTTTGACACCCTGAACTGGTTGAACCCGGGAGCCGAAGCAGTGGAAGTCCACGTCATGTCCGATGCGCTGGTGGCCCCTGAGCACCGGGGCTCCGGTTTGCTGGATACCGCCGTGGTGAGCCTGCGCTACTCCAATGGGGCAATCGCCGTGGCCGAGGCGAACTTCTCGGCCAGCTACGGCTATGACGTGCGCGGAGAAGTCTTCGGTTCAAAGGGCATGGTGCAGGCAGGCAATCCGGTGCAGCTGGCCGCGGCCAGCTTCGACAGCCAGGGAGCGCATGCGCCAACCGAACGGTTGAACATCGAGCTATTCGCCCAGGCCTACCGCGAGCAGCTCTCGGTCTTCGCCCGCAAGATCCGGGGCTTGCGCGAGGATACGGCTGATGCGGCCCTGGCGGTCCCCACCGGCGCCGACGCCCGCGCAGCCCTGCGCATCGCACTGGCGGCCTTGGAATCCGCAGAATCCGGGCTGCCGGTCAAGTTGGAATCCGCCACCCGCCTTGCGGTGAACCCATGAACGGGCAACTGGCGGTCTGTGCCGAAATGGTCTTCCTGGACCTTCCGCTGATCGACCGGGTGAAGCGCCTGGACGAGGCCGGCTTTGAAATAGAACTCTGGGATATCCGGGGCAAGGACCTGCCGGCATTGGCGGCCACCGGCGCCCGTTTCGGCTCCATGACAGGCTACAGCGCAGGCAGCCTCTGCGATCCGGACAGCGCGGGCGAAGTTGTTCGCACCGCCAAGGAATTGATCCCGGCAGCCCAGCGGCTGGGCATCCACCGGCTAGTTGTGCATCCGGCCCAGCTCGTTGACGGGCAGGCGGCCAGCCCGCAATTCCGGGCTACCGGAGAGATGTGGCTCACCGCAGCGCGAACGCTGGAAGCACTGGGCCGCATCGGCGAAGAGCACCAGGTCACCTTCATGCTGGAGAACCTGAACACGATCCTGGATCACCCTGGAATCCCGCTGGGACGCGCCAAGGACACGATGTCCCTGGTCAAGGCCGTCGGGCACCCGAACGTGAAGATGATGCTGGACCTGTACCACGCCCAAATTGGCGAGGGGAACCTCATCGAACTGGTGCGCTCGGCGCTTCCGCACATTGGGGAAATCCAGGTCGCAGACGTACCCGGACGGTGCGAGCCGGGCACCGGGGAGATCAACTATCTGGCCGTCGCCCGTGTGCTGGCCGAGCTGGGTTATTCTGGCCCGATCGGCATGGAGGCCTACGCCAGCGCAGATTCCGAAGGAGCCATCGCGGCCTTTGCCCAGGCGTTTTCACCGCTGTCCAAGCCCGTGGCGCGCTAGCCATCATGCACCGAGCATCGGAATGAGAGTCTAAAGCCAAGTGGCGGCAGCAGGAAAACCTGCTGCCGCCACTTGGCGTGCGTTCCGAGAAGCTACGCGCCAGCGCCGAAAGGCAAGCGCGAATCCATGCTCTGCGAATCCCAAGTCTGGCGGATCCAGCCGTGGTGGGGATCATCGCTGATCAGCCAATCGCGCACCCGCCCCGGGCCGGCCATGACGTTCAGGTAGTAGAGGTCGTATCCCGGCCCGGCCATGGCCGGACCATGCCAGCCGTAGGGGACCAGGACAACGTCCCCGGTGCGGACCTCGGCATTTACATCGATGGGGCGTTCATCCGAAGCATAAACGCGCGCGTAGCCGATGGGATCGCTTGCCGCCTCGGCGGGCATGCCCTGGGCTAGCTGCGTCTCGAAGTAGTAGATTTCCTCGAGGCTGGTTTCGCCTTCCTTCTCCTGATCATGCTTATGCGGAGGGTAGGAAGACCAGTTGCCCGCCGGAGTGATGACTTCGCAGACGATGAATCGGTCCGCTTCCAAGGCGGCCGGGGTGCCGAAGTTGTGGACCTGGCGGGAGCAGTTTCCTGCGCCGCGCAGCTCCACAGGGGTCTCTTCTGCCCTGATCAGCCGGGTCGGGTAGGACTGCTTGGCCGGGGCCAGCGCGACGGCGACCCGGCCCCCTTTGGCGGAGCTGATGGACAGCGCCGTGTTGATGCCGGTGTAGAGGACATCAGCAGGTCCAGCAAAGACTGATTCGCGACCCTTGAGAACATGTTCGGTTCCTGCCATGGCGACAGTGAATGATTCGCCGCTGAGCGGGACCACGATCCGTTCTTCGCTGCAGGCCTCCAGTTCAACTGTTTGGCCAGGGGCCAGCTCAGCTACCTTGAGTCCGGTGTGTGCCCAGCCGTCTATGGAAACGGCTGAGTCATGGGCACCGAGCGAGATGCTCCATTCTCCGTTAGCGGCCGAACCTGCAGGGTAAATCCAATCGGTCATCAGTCGATCCTTTCGACGGCGGGGGACAGGTGCCTAGCGTTGCACCAAGGTCATTTCAAAACTGTAGGCGTCTGCTCGATAAACATGGGAGCCGGTTTCCACGTTGCGCCCAGTGTCATCCACCGCGGTGCGCTGCATGGTCACCAGGGCCGAACCGGCCGCTGCGTCCAAGGTCTTGGCCTGGGCTTCATCTGCGGTCGTGGCCCCGATGCGCTGCTGGGCCAGGCGGAAGTTCACCCCTGCTTCGCGCAGGAGCTCGTAGAGGCCATGGGCCTGCAAGGACTTTTCGTCCAGCTCGACAATGTCGTCGCGAACCCAGTTCTCCATGAGGGCCAGCGGGCTGCCTCCGGCAGAACGCAGCCGGGTGAAGTGGTAGACAGAGACGTCCTTGGGCAGCGAAAGAAGATCCTGGATCTCCGGCGGAGCGGGAATGTGCTCGAAGCTGAGCAGGGTGGTAGAAGGCTTCTTCCCGGCGCGCTCAAGGTCGTCATTCAGGCTGGACAGCTCAAGATGCCGGCGGATCTGGCTGGAAACAACCTGCGTTCCCACACCGCGCTTGCGCACCAGCAGGCCGGACTGGACTAGGTCATCCATGGCCTTGCGAATGGTGGGCCGCGAAAGCCGCAGCCGCTGGGCCAGCTCGATTTCATTTTCCAGTCGAGTGCCCGAGGCCAGCGAACCGTCGCGGATCGCGCCTTCGATGCCTTGCGCTACCTGGTGGTAGAGGGGAATGGGCGAAGATCGGTCGATCTTGATGCTCAGTGGTGTGCTCACAGTTGCTCCTTGCCGGCGACTTTGTCATGATATGTCGCTTTGACAGGACAAACTATATATGAAAGTTCATGATTTGGGCATCCTTTGGCTGGAAATCCATTCATTCCAAAGCATTCTCCACGCTAGTTGGTGATCCCCAGCGGCGTTGCCAACCGCGGGGTTCGAGTCAGACATGAGGTCCGACAAGGGGGATTGGACAACAGGTTTGATTGTCCAATTGTCCTGATAAGAAATTCGGCAGATTCCATTGCCCGAGGATTCGAGTGGCACATATGGTTTTTTGGAACGGTCCAAGACTTGAGGCGAGCCGCGGCGGCCACAGGGAATCACGGCGTTAAACGCCGCAGACAGGAGAAAATCATGAATGAACAGCGCAGCATCGGCGTGGGGCTGATCTCGGTGGGATGGATGGGCAAGCTGCACGCTCGCGCCTACAGTTCGGTGCCCTATGCTTATCCAGAGCTGGGCATCAAGCCAAGACTGGTCATAGCCGCGGACACCGAACAGTCGCGAGTCGACTTCGCGATCTCAACACTGGGCTTCGAGCGCGGAACACTGGACTACCACCAGGTGCTAGCCGATCCCGAAGTGGATGTCGTCTCGATTTGCGCTCCGAACTTCCTGCATGCCGACATGGCGATCGCCGCAGCAGAGGCCGGCAAGCACTTCTGGATCGAAAAGCCCGCCGGTCGAAGCCTTGCCGAAACGCAGGCTATCGAGCAAGCCGCCATCCGCAATGGCGTGGTCACCTCGGTCGGGTTCAACTACCGGCATGCGCCAGCTATCGCACGCGCCCGCCAGCTGGTGCAAGAAGGCCGGCTGGGATCCATCACGAATGTCCGCGCCAGCTTCCTTGCCGGATATGCGGCAGACCCCCGGGCCGCTTTATCGTGGCGCTTCAACCGGGAGCTGGCCGGCAGCGGGGTGCTTGCTGACCTGTTCAGCCATGCAGCTGATCTATGCAGCCATGTTGTCGGCCCCATCCAGGGTATTTCCGCATCCACCAATGTCATGATTCCGTCCCGGCCGAAACTATCCATGGGCCAGGGCACGCACTTCGACCTGATCGAAGGCGGTGACCAAGGTGAAGTCGAGAATGAGGACTACGCCGCAGCGTTGGTGCGTTTCGGCCCAGAAGGCGTGGCGGACCGCGCGATCGGAACTATCGAGGCATCCCGGGTGGCTGTGGGACCGCAGTGCGGTTACCGACTGGAAATCTACGGCATGGAAGGTTCGGTCAAGTGGGATTTTGAACGCATGAATGAACTGGAAGTCGTGCTCGGTCGAGACAATGAAGAGCAGGGATTCACGACGGTGATCGGCTCGCCAAAGCATGGCGAATACTCCCGGTTCCAGCCAGGCCCAGGGAACGCGATGGGCTTTGACGACCTCAAGACCATCGAGGCCAAGAAGTTCCTGCTGGCTGTCGCCGGTGGCGAGAAAACGAACTCCACCATCGCCGATGCGGTGGCGGCAGCCGCAGTGGTCGAAGCGGCCGAAGCATCTGCCGCAAGCGGCACGTGGCAGGCGCTGGATGAGCCGGTGCGCGCTGCGAGTGTGCAATACTGACCGCCATGCCTGACTCGTCGCGCCGCCGCCCCACGATCCGGGACGTCGCCAAGCATGCCGGGGTCTCAAAATCCTTGGTCTCCCTGGTGCTCTCGGATCCTAGCAAGGTCAGTTCGATGCGGCGTTCGCTGGTCGAGGACTCCATCCGCGAGTTGGGCTATCAGCCCAACCTGGCAGCGCGCTCGCTTTCGGCCGAGAACCGGCATGCCATTGGCGTCGTCCTGGGGGAACTGCATAATCCCTGGGTTCTGAGCGTCGCGGAAGTGGTTCGCGAACAGTTGCAAGCAGCAGGGCTTGACGTGCTGTTCAGTGCGGCCGCGATCCACGACGGGCAGGGCGTTGGGCCCGCGGAACTGCAGACCTTGCGCGATTTGCGGGTCAGCGGAATTCTCGTCGTCGGATCAGCCGATGACGCCGTCAGCTTCGAAGCCGCCTTGGGTGAGACTCCCGCTGTATTTGTTGGCGGCGGGCGCCAGGCCCAATCAGGCACTGGCGCGGTTTCGGTTAATGATGAGCAGGGCTTCGGTTTGGTGATTGACCACTTGGTCGATTGCGGAAATGCGCGGATTACCCATATAGCCGGTGGCGCTGGTCCGGTTTCTGCGACGCGCGAAGCTGCCTATCATCGGGCGATGCTGCGCCATGGCTTGCGCCAGCATGTACAGGTGGTGGAAGCCGGGCCAACGATTCAGGCCGGGCATGAAGCCGTAGCGCGGTTGCTGGCCTCGGGAGCACGGCCTGAATCGCTGGCTTGTTTCAATGATCTTTCCGCCATTGGGGCGCTGCAGGCTCTGGATGAGGCTGGCGTGTCTGCGGCGGTGACTGGCTACGACAATATTTCCCTATCGTCGCTGGGAAGAATTTCGCTGACCAGCATCGGCTCGGATTCGGAAGATCTCGGTCGCAGCAGCGTGCGGCTGCTGCTCCAATTGATGCGGAATCCGGAAGGAAAATTTGCACGTCAGTTGATGATTCCACCGCGGCTTATCGTGCGCTCCTCGTCGCAGCTGCACCGTTGAACCCTGTGAAAGCGGCGTTTCGCCGTGCTTGTCGAGGTCGGCAAATTACTCGTCTTCACATCCTTATGTCTTAACAAAGTCTTGACGGATCGCTTTTCGTCACGCACACTTTAGGCATCTTGTGATTCAAGTCACGGAACATCTTGTTAAGGCGGCCCGCCCCAGGGGACAATCGGGGTGCGCCGGGGATTCCTGAAGGGGAAACGAATATGGGAAAGCCAATTTGGCGCAAACTCGCAATCACGCTCGCCATCATTCCAGCATTGGGGCTGGCGGCTTGCTCGTCCACTGGCGGGCGTGCACCGGAACCGGAAAGCAATGCCGGTGGCGGTGCGGTGGCGGCTACTGACCGCATCAAAATCGCGGTCATCACCCACGCGGCTCCAGGAGATACCTTCTGGGACATTCTTAGAAAGGGCGCTGAAGAAGCTTCGGCCAAGGACAACGTAGAACTCCAGTATCTGAGTGATCCTGATGGCGGACGCCAGTCCCAGCTGATCGAGCAGGCTATTGACCAGGGCGTCGACGGCATCGCCGTGACCCTGGCCAAGCCCGACGCCATGGCTGGAGCGCTAGGCAAGGCTGCCGATGCCGGGATCCCCATTGTCAGCTTGAATGCCGGTGAAGCCCGATTCAAGGATCTCGGAGCATTTGCCCACTTCGGTTCCAATGAGCAGCTTGCAGGCCAGGCCGCTGGCGAAAAGCTGAAGGAGGCGGGAATCAAGAAGCCGATATGCGTCATCCAGGAACAGGGGCACGTTGGGCTTGAAGCACGTTGCGCCGGCGTGAAGAAAATCGTCCCAGACACCGAAATACTCTACGTGCAGGGCACTGACATGACCCAGGTTGAATCAACGGCAACCGCAAAGCTCCAAGCCGATAAGCAAGCCGACGCGATCATCGGCCTGGGCGCACCCATCACGATGACACTGCTCAAGGCTAAAGCCACGGCGAAGTCCGAGGTCGAGGTAGCTTCCTTCGACATGAACTCGCAGTTGGTTGAAGAAATCACCAAGGGCAATGTGATGTTCACCGTTGACCAGCAGCCTTGGTTGCAGGGCTACATGGCAGTTGATGCGCTGTGGCAGAACAACCGTGGCGGCTTCACCATCGGCGGTGGACAGGCGACGTTGACCGGCCCGGCTGTTGTAGACAAAGCCGTCGCTGAGCAAATTACCAGTTTCGCCCAAGAAGGCGTCCGCTAGCCACATCCCCTCGGCGCGCGCCTGATCTGCCGGTAGCGGCGATCCGGCGCGCAGCCTGGACACGGAGGAAATCCCATGTCATCTATAACAGCTTCACCCTCTCAAAAGAGAAAATCTCCGGCTCTGGACGAGCGCGTCGGCAAGAAAAGCGCATTGTCTATCCTTCTGGGCCGTCCGGAGATCGGTGCTCTCGTGGGCGCCATCGCCCTCTTCGTATTCTTCGCCGTCGTCGCTCCGGTCTTCCTGGCCCCCGCATCCTTGGCCACCGTCCTCTATGGGGCTTCGACCATCGGCATCATGGCCGTTGGCGTGTCACTGCTGATGATCGGTGGCGAGTTTGATCTATCCACCGGTGTGGCCGTCATTTCTTCGGCGCTCAGTGCATCGATGATCTCCTGGTACTTCGGTCTCAACGTCTGGGTCGGCATTGCCTTGGCCCTGGTCGTCTCGCTGCTGATCGGTTTCATCAACGGAATCATCCTGATCAAGACCAAGCTGCCATCCTTCATCGTGACGCTGGCCAGTTTCTTGATGCTCACCGGCCTGAATCTGGGCCTGACGCGAGCCATTGGCGGCTCGGTGTCCTCTCCATCTATTGCGGATATCGAAGGATTCCAGAGCGCAAAGGCGGTCTTTGCCTCTTCAGTCAATATCGCCGGGATCGACGTCAAGATCACCGTGTTCATCTGGATCGCCATGGTGATCATCGCTTCCTGGATCTTGCTCCGAACCAAGATCGGGAACTGGATCTTCGCCGTAGGCGGGGATGAGAAGGCCGCTCGCGCCGTCGGCGTTCCAGTGGTCCGCACCAAGATCGGACTCTTCATGGCCGTTGGATTCTGCGGCTGGGTGCTGGGCATGCACAACCTCTTCGCCTTTGACTCGGTGCAGTCCGGCGAAGGCATCGGCAATGAATTCCTCTACATCATTGCCGCGGTCATCGGCGGCTGCCTGCTCACCGGCGGTTACGGTTCAGCCATTGGCGGCGCTATCGGGGCGTTCATTTTCGGCATGGCGAACAAGGGCATCGTGTACGCGGAATGGAATCCGGACTGGTTCAAGTTCTTCCTTGGCCTGATGCTGCTCTTGGCTACGGTGGTCAACATCGTGGTGAAAAAGCGTGCGGAATCCAGCAAGTAGGAAGCCAAGGACAAAAATCATGAAGACTCGCAAGAATAAGAAGACCGAAGACCTGCTCGAGAAGCTCGAGCCCAAGATCAGCGACAACCTGCTGACCCTCAAGGGAGTTGGCAAGCACTACGGAAGCATCATCGCCCTGCGCGGTGTCGACATGGTGGTGGATCCGGGCAAGGTCACCTGCGTTCTCGGGGATAACGGCGCCGGCAAGTCCACGCTGATCAAGATCATCGCCGGCTTGCACCAGCACGATGAAGGAGAGTTCAGTTTGCATGGCTCGGCCATCAAGCTCAAGAGTCCCCGCGTCGCACTGGATGCCGGCATCGCCGCGGTGTACCAGGACCTGGCGGTCGTTCCTTTGATGCCGATCTGGCGCAACTTCTTCCTCGGCTCGGAACTGACCACCGGGGTTGGGCCGTTCAAGAAGCTTGATGTGCAGAAAATGAAGGACATCACCAAGCAGGAGCTCTCCGACATGGGCATTGATCTGCGTGACGTCGAGCAGCCGATCGGCCAGCTGTCCGGCGGTGAACGCCAGTGCGTAGCCATCGCTCGCGCGGTATATTTCGGAGCCAAGGTCCTGATCCTCGATGAGCCCACCGCCGCCTTGGGCGTCAAGCAGTCCGGCGTGGTGCTGCGCTACATCCTCCAGGCGCGCGACCGCGGGTTGGGTGTCATCTTCATTACGCACAACCCGCATCACGCGTATCCGGTAGGGGACTCGTTCCTGTTGCTGAAACGCGGCCGCTCCATCGGGTACTACTCGAAGTCGGAAATCACCGTCGAAGAGCTGACCGCCCAGATGGCCGGTGGCGCTGAACTCGCTGAACTGGCTCATGAGCTTGAACAGCTTGGTGGACATGATGAAGAGCTGGCAGAGGCAGAGGCGGGCGCGAACTCTCAAGCAACAGCCTGACCCAACCGCAGCTAAGGCCTGGGCTTCTTCGCGATGGTGAAGAAGCCCAGGCCTTAGCTGTCCCAGTGCTTAGAGCGAGTAGTCAATCATTTCACTATGGCCAGTAGCGATGGAACGCACCGCGGCCTGGGCGATGGCCTGGGATTTGAGCCCCTCACGCAACGTGACAGGTACTTCCCGGTCTTCGTCCAGTGCCTGAACGAAGGCTCCCAAGCTGGCGGCATAGGTTGGCTGGACCCTGTCGAACCAGTTGCCGTGCAGCCCGTGGGATTGCGCGTGCTGCCCCTGGAACAGGCTGACGTGCCCCGAGGGTTGCCGTTCAGATGCGGCCATGGCTTCAGACCCCAGCGCTTCGATGCGTTCGTCATAGCCGTAATTCGTATGGCGCACACAATCTATTTGGGCCATCGCTCCACTAGGGAACTGCAGCGAACTGATCGAAGTGTCCACATCGCCAAATTCCGCAATCTCCGGGGCGGACAGGGCCGAGCCGAAGGCGTGCACCTGCAGGGGATCCTGGCCTGATATCCAGCGTGCCAAATCATAGAAGTGCACGGCTTGATCGCGGAACTGGCCGCCAGAATTTTTCAGGTAAGCCAGTGGTGGCAATGCCGGGCCACGCGAAGTCAACTGGAGCAAAGCCAGATCGCCGATTCGCCCGGAGTGCACGAGCTCCTTGAGCTCTGCGTGAGCGCGATCGAAGCGCCGGTTGAAATTGACCATGGCCTTGATTCCTGAACGTTCAACGTAGGCTACCGTCGCCTTTGCCGTTTCCAAGTCGAGGTCGATTGGCTTTTCGACGAGAGCCGCCAGGCGCGCATCGGCTGCAAGGCGGAGGTTCTGGGCGTGGGAATCCGTTGATGACGCGATGAACACTGCGTCCAGGCCGTCATTGCCGAAAATCTGGTCGAGCGTTGCTGCTGCCTTGGCGCCATGTCGCGAGGCCAGAGCAGCAGCTCGCTGAGGGTCAATGTCGTAGACCAGTTTAAAGTCGATCTCCGGGTGTGCGGCCAAGTTGTGTGCATGCACCGAGCCGATGAAGCCGGCGCCGATCAGGGCGAATCTTTGCATTGAAGGCACCTCGTGAAGTTGGTTGAAGTCAGGAGACCATGATGTCCAGAAGATTGCGCATGGTGCTGGCAACCTTGTGGAAGTCGTGCTCATTGGCGCGGTCAGAGAACATCTCGGAAACCCACCAGCCGTCATAGCCGGTGGACTTGATCGCGTCCACCCACTGCTGCAATGGGATGGCGCCACCGCCGATGACGACATTGCGGTGCACGTCCTGGGCCGGAACCTCATGGCGCCGATCCAGATCCAACCCGTCGGAAATATGGGCCGCCTTGATCAGTTCCTTGGGCAACGCGGCCACTTCTTCCAAGGTGTCCCCGACGGTCCAGAAATGCCAGGTGTCCAAGGCGATGCCAACGTTCTCGCGGCCGCAGCGCTCAATAATTTCCAGGGCTTGCCGACACCGATTGATATTGGACCAAGCCAGCGGTTCCAAGTAGATCTCCAGCCCGTGCTCTGCGGCGATCCCGGCGGCAGCAGATACATTATCGGCGGCAATGGCCATGGCTTCCGGTTCCGAGAGGCCGAGTGTCCCGCGGTAGCGATCATCAGATGCTGCGAGTTTTCCGGACTTGAAATCCTTGACCACATTCCAGTCCACTGGCCCGGTGCACATTTGCAGGATCGGTGCGCCGACCACTGTGGCGATTTCGGCCATCCGCCTGACTTCCCGGAGCATGTCATCCCGTGCGGTGCCTTGGCGTTCAAGGTCAAGGACTGCGCCGATTCCTGTCACTTCAAGACCCGTGAGCATTTCTGGAAGCGTGTGCACAGAAAAGCCGGCATCAAGATAGCGATAGAGTTTCGGGCTTTGCAGCTCGATGCCGCCGAATCCGGCCGACCGTGCCGTTGCAATGTCGGTGGCAACATTCCCGTAGAAACTTGTTGTGACATTCATGGACAGTTTTGCCATTGGTCCTCCTTGGCGTGTGGAATGCATGCGTGGAAACGAAATGTACAGTTGTCAGTACAAAGGTGCTTCCAAGATCATATGCCCACTGCTCCCCGGAAAGTAATACGCTCGGGCAAATTCTCCATGAGTTTTTTCCGAGCCGCCGCTAGGCTGGTCTGCGAGTGCAGGATACGTCTGTTCATCACCGGTTTTTCAATGGTTCAAGGCGAAAGTGCGTTATATACCTTCAAGGGAATGCAGTAATCCGGCTCGCTGATTGACTGGATATTCGCCCGCGACAGTGGCTGTTTCGAAGGTGTTTGCAATAATGACCGTTGTGAACATTGCTCAGCCCGGTGAAGGGCGCCCAGGAAACCGGCCCCCGTCGATGGCGGATGTGGCGGCCTTGGCTGGGGTGTCCCATCAGACGGTTTCCCGCGTGCTCAACGACCATCCAAACGTCAGGGCGGGAACCCGCGACCAGGTGCTGGATGCCATCCGGCAGCTGGGTTATCGCCGCAACCGAGCCGCGCGGGCACTGGCCACATCGCACTCGAGCACTATCGGCATTCTGACCATCGGCAGCGAATTCTTCGGACCGCAATCCACCGTGCTGGCCATCGAGGCCGCTGCCCGTGCGCAGGGATATTTCGTGACCGTTACCGCACTGGATCGCTATGACGCGCACAGCGCGAGCGAAGCCCTCAGCCACCTGGTGGACCAGGGCGTTGATGGCGTGGTGATGGTTGCGCCCTTCGAAAAGGTGATCGATGCCCTGGATGATGCTGCCCTGACGATTCCAGTGGTGGTCGTGGCCGCTCGCACGGAGGTTCCCGACGCGGATCCGGCGCATTACGTGTACATCGACCAGCGTGAAGGCGCGCGCTTGGCCACTGGTCATCTTCTGGCCCTGGGGCACCGCAAGATCGTCCACGTGTCCGGGCCGACCGGCTGGTTCGACGCCACCGAACGGCAGATCGGCTGGCGGGAAAAAATGCTGGAAGCCAAGGCCCCGATTGTTGAGGTGCCAGCTGAATCCTGGCAGGCCCAGAGCGGCTATGAGGCAGGCCAGCGTCTGGTTGACCCGATACGCGCCGGCGAAGTTACGGCAGTATTCGCAGCGAATGATTACCTTGCCACCGGTGTTCTGCGTGCTTTCTGGGAAGCCGGGCTGGAAGTGCCCAATGACGTTTCGGTTATCGGTTTCGACGACCTGCAAATCTCCAATTTCCTGATCCCTTCGCTGACCACGGTTCGCCAGCCTTTCCGCGATGTCGGCCATGCTGCGCTGATGGAATTGCTGGAAGGCGCCACGGCTGACAGGGTCCCGAAAGTGATTGCGCCAACGCTGGTAATCCGGGCGAGTACCGCACCGCCCAACGCCCGCTAGCCAAGCGCTTCATTCCCCGAGTCCGGGATCCGGTATTGCGGATCACAAATTGTTAGCGCTAACATTGGATCGAGGTTTTGTTCTGCCAGCGCAATTTTCGCGAGTGGAGCAGGAAACGATGGCTATGGCGCTGCTCACCGAGCTGTGCGAACGGAGATTTCATGGCAACACAGCTCAACGGGCCAACCGCCCGCGAGATCATCAGCACCGGCGAAGCCGTGCTGGGCATCGAGTTCGGTTCAACGAATATCAAAGCCAGCCTGATCGGCCCCGGCCACCAGCAGCTTGCCAGCGGCAGCCACGCCTGGGAGAACCAGTACGAAAACAGGAATTGGACCTACTCCCGCGAAGCCATCGTCGCCGGCCTGCAGGACTCTATGGCCCAGGTGCTGGCAGATGCCCAAGAGCGCCACGGAGTACGCCCAACGCAGCTAGGAGCCGTTGGAATCTCCGCGATGATGCATGGCTACCTCGCCTTCGACGCCGACCGGGAACTGCTGGTTCCCTTCCGCACCTGGCGCAACACCTCCACGGCAAAAGCGGCGGCGATGCTCAGCGAGGAACTGGACTTCAATATCCCGCAGCGCTGGTCCGTAGCGCACTACTTCCAAGCGCTGCTCAACGGCGAAGAGCACGTGTCGAAAGTTTCCCGCCTGAACACGCTGGCCGGATTCGTGCATGAGCTTCTCACCGGAAATTTTGTGCTTGGCGTGGGCGATGCCGCGGGAATGTTCCCCATCGATTCAGCCACCGGCAGCTACGATGCACGGATGCTTTCCGCCTTTGACGCGGTGGCTGCCCGGCATGGCGCGACCGCAGGGCTTTCCTCAATGCTGCCCGCGGCACTGCCCGCCGGTGCAGATGCTGGCACGCTTAGCGAAGCCGGGGCCTTGCTCCTGGACCCCACCGGCCAGCTCCAGCCTGGCAGCCCGCTGTGCCCACCGGAAGGAGACGCCGGAACCGGCATGGTGGCCACCAATTCGGTAGCCCAGCGCACCGGCAACATCTCCGCCGGAACCTCCATTTTCGCGATGGTGGTCCTCGACGCGCCGCTCAAGGAAGTGCACCACGAAATCGACGTGGTCACCACGCCCGATGGGCATCCGGTAGCCATGGTCCACTGCAATAACGGCGCCAGCGAATTTGCCGCCTGGGCCCAGGTCTTCGGGCAGTTCGCCCGGGCGCTGGGCAGCGACGCCGACGACAACGCGGTCTTCGAAACCCTGCTGCGTTCGGCCCTTCAGGGTGCTGCCGATGGTGCGGGGCTCCTGGCCTACAACAATCTTTCCGGCGAACCGGTAGCGGGTCTTGCCGAAGGCCGTCCGGCCATCCTGCGCACCCCGGACTCCACGCTGAACCTGCCCAACTTCGTGCGTGTTCAGGTGTACGCCATGTTCGCCACGCTGAGCCTCGGGCTGCGCGTGCTGGCCGCCGAAGGCGTCGAGGTCAAGCAGATGTTTGCCCATGGCGGCATCTTCCGCACCGCCGGGGTGGCCCAACGGCTGCTGGCCGCTGCGATCAACACTCCCGTCCTTGTCGGGGACAGCGCCGGACACGGAGGTGCATGGGGCATCGCCGTCCTGGCAGCGTACCGGCGCCGAGTCCTCGATGGCCTGCAGCAGTCCCTGCCTGAATTCCTGGATTCCGAAGTCTTCGCCGGTGCCGCTTTGAGCCTCGCGGAGCCGCAGGCCGATGACCGTGCCGGCTTCGAGGCCTACCTGGAAACCTATGAAGCCGGCCTGGCCATTCAGCGCACCGCCATTACCGCCATCTAGGCATCGCACACAGTTTCGGACGAAAAGAGAAACCGATGAATCAACCACGAATCCTGGCGGATTACCCGCAGTCAATGCAGGACGAGGTGGCCACGGTCCGCCAGATTGTTGCCGACCTGCACGCCGAATTGCCGCGCTATGAGCTGGTGGTCTGGACTGCCGGCAACGTGTCGCAGCGCGTGCGCCACCCGGAAATCGCCGGCGGCTCCGCGGACCTGTTCGTGATCAAGCCATCGGGCGTCGCCTACGACGAGCTGACCGCGCAGTCCATGGTGGTCTGCACCTTGGACGGCAAGCTGCTCGATGGCACCCGCGCCCCGTCCTCGGACACCGCGGCCCATGCCTACACCTACGAGCACATGCCGCAGGTGGGCGGCGTGGTGCATACCCACTCCACCTACGCCACCGCATGGGCGGCGCGCGGCGAGGAAATTCCCTGCGTGCTGACCATGATGGCCGACGAATTCGGCGGCCCGATCCCGGTAGGCCCCTTCGCCATCATTGGCGATGATTCGATTGGCCGCGGCATCGTGTCCACGCTGAGCGAGTCCCGCAGCCCGGCCGTGCTGATGCGCAACCACGGTCCTTTCACTATCGGAAAGGACGCCAAGGCCGCAGTCAAAGCCGCGGTGATGTGCGAGGAAGTGGCGCGAACCGTGCACATCTCGCGCCAGCTAGGCAACCCGGTCGCGATCGACCAGAAGCATATCGACTCGCTCTACGAGCGCTACCAGAACGTCTACGGACAGTAAGGACATCATGGCCAAGGCATATAACACCCAAGAAATCTGGTTCTTCACCGGCAGCCAGGACCTGTACGGCGAAGAGACGCTGCGCCAGGTGGCGCAGCAGTCCACCGAGGTCGCGCAGGCGCTGGATGCGTCCGCCGACGTTCCGGCAAGGATCGTGTGGAAGCCGGTCCTGAAGGACTCCGAATCGATCCGCCGCGCAATGCTGGAAGCAAACTCGGATGACAAAGTGCTGGGCGTCATCACCTGGATGCACACCTTCAGCCCGGCCAAGATGTGGATCAACGGCCTGAAGGCCCTGCAGAAGCCGCTGCTGCACCTTCACACCCAGGCCAATGTCGAACTGCCCTGGGATTCGATCGACTTCGACTTCATGAACCTGAACCAGGCCGCCCACGGCGACCGCGAGTACGCCTACCTGGCCACCCGCCTGGGCGCGGCCCGCACCACCGTGGTCGGCCATGTCTCCAACCCTGCCGTATCCCGCCGCGTGGGCACCTGGATCCGCGGCGCTGCCGGCTTCAACGCCGTGCAAAACCTGAACCTGGTCCGCTTCGGCGACAACATGCGCAACGTCGCGGTGACCGAGGGGGACAAGACCGAGGCGGAGATCCGCTTCGGCGTCTCGGTGAACACCTGGGCCGTCAACGACCTGGTCGAAGCGGTCCAGGCCGTGGCCGAGGCCGACATCGACGCGCTGGTCGCCGAGTACGAGCGCGAATACGACGTCGTGCCCGAACTGCGCGCCGGCGGTGCCCGCCACGAGTCGCTGCGCTATGCCGCATCCCAGGAAATCGCGCTGGAAGCGTTCCTGGCCAAGGCCGGCGCCATGGCGTTCACGACCAACTTCGAGGACCTGGGCGGGCTCAAGCAGCTGCCGGGCCTGGCTGTGCAGCGCCTGATGGGCAAGGGCTACGGCTTCGGCGCCGAAGGCGACTGGAAGACCGCGGTACTGGTGCGTGCCGCCAAGGTCATGGGCGAGGGCCTGCCGGGCGGCGCCTCGCTGATGGAGGACTACACCTACGACCTGACTCCCGGCAAGGAGCTGATCCTCGGCGCCCACATGCTCGAGGTCTGCCCGTCGCTGACCACCTCCAAGCCGCGGGTTGAAATCCACCCGCTGGGCATCGGCGGCCGCGAGGATCCGGTGCGCATGGTCTTCAACGCGGACGTTGCCGAAGGTGCGGTGGTCGTGTCCATGGCCGATATGCGCGAGCGCTTCCGCCTGACTGCCAATGTGGTGGATGTGGTCACCCCGCCGGCGGACCTGCCGAACCTGCCGGTGGCGCGCGCGGTGTGGAGCCCGCGGCCGGACTTCAATATTTCCGCCGAGTCCTGGCTGGCTGCCGGCGGTGCGCACCACACGGTGATGTCCACGGCCGCGGGGATCGAGGCTTTCGAGATCTTCGCCGAAATCGCAGGCACCGAGCTGCTGGTTATCGATGAGGAAACCACCCGCCGGAACTTCGCGCAGCAGATTCGCGTGAACCAGAGCTACTACCGCTTGGCGCAGGGTTTCTAGCGGTTCGAACAACCCTTGCCCAGGTAATGCGCGCCCCGTTGCGGGGCGTGCATTACCAATGAGTAAGGAATCTTAATTTATTTACATAGAGGGTGGCTGAAATCACTGTGTTAGCGCTAACATAGTGTGAGTCCAGTCTCACTCGCAGATATGGCAACCTTTCAAGGAGGAAAAGATGGCATGGAATAATTGGACCCGCAAGGCCGCGGCGACCATGGGATCGCTGGCACTGGTCGGCGCATTGGCAGCGTGCAGCGGCGGTGGCGCTGGCGGCGGAGCAGGAGCCGGCGAAGGCGAGTCGACTGCACCTGAGGACATCCAGGTGGGCGTGGCAATGCCAACCGAGACTTCCGAGCGCTGGATTGCCGACGGCGAAGCCGTCAAGTCCCAGCTGGAAGCCGCTGGCTTCGAAGTCGACCTGCAGTTCGCGAATGACGACATCCCCACCCAGCAGCAGCAGATCGACCAGATGATCACCAAGGGCAGCGACATCCTGGTAGTCGCCTCCATCGACGGCACCGCGCTGTCCACCCAGCTGCAGGCCGCAGCGGACCAGGACATCCCGATCATCTCCTACGACCGCTTGATCAACGGCACCGAGAACGTCGACTTCTACGTCACCTTCGACAACTACAACGTCGGCGTCCAGCAGGCAACCTCGCTGCTGACCGGCATGGGCCTGGCCGATGAGGAAGGCAAGCGCACCAGCAAGGAGGGCAAGTTCAACGTCGAGCTCTTCGCCGGTTCGATCGACGACAACAACGCGCACTTCTTCTGGAAGGGCGCCATGGATACCCTCAAGCCCTACCTGGATGACGGCACCCTGACGGTCAAGTCCGGGCAGACCAAGATCGAGCAGGCAGCTACCCTGCGCTGGAGCCAGGAAGAAGCCCAGTCGCGCATGGAAGACCTGATCACCGCCCACTACCAGGGCGGCAAGACCAAGATCGACGGCATCCTCTCGCCATTCGACGGCATCTCCCGCGGCATCATCACCGCACTGTCCAACGCCGGCTACGGCAAGACCATCGAGGCCGGCCTGCCGATCATCTCGGGCCAGGATGCAGAAATCGCTTCGGTGAAGCTGATCGACGATGGCGTGCAGTACGCAACCATCTTCAAGGACACCCGCAAGCTGGCTACCCAGGCTGTCGAGGCAGTGAAGTCCTACGCAGGCGGCGGCGAGCCGGAAGCCAATGACACCGAAACCTACGACAACGGCAAGAAGGTTGTTCCTTCCTACCTGCTGGATTCGGACATCGTCGTCAAGGACAACATCACCTCCCTGCTGGTCGACTCCGAGTACTACACGGCCGAGGAAGTCAAGGCCGGCCAGACCAAGTAGTCTCCCAGGCCGCAATCCGGTGGGCGGGAGGGCAAGCCGCCCTCCCGCCCACCGGATGCACCGCTCACAGCACACACCAAGGACGTCTGCACTATGGACACCACGATCCTGCACATGCAGGACATCACCAAGACTTTTCCCGGAGTCAAGGCGCTGGACGGCGTCAACCTTTCGGTTAGCAAGGGCGAAATCCACGCTATCTGCGGAGAGAACGGCGCCGGAAAATCCACCCTCATGAAGGTGCTCTCCGGGGTCTACCCGCACGGCAGCTACGAGGGCCAGATCATTTTCGAAGGCGAAGAGCTCAAGGCCTCGAACATCAAGGACTCCGAAGCCCAGGGCATCGTGATCATCCACCAGGAGCTGGCGCTGGTGCCGTACCTGTCGGTGGCCGAGAACATCTTCCTCGGCAACGAAACCGCGCGCGGCGGCTTCATCGACTGGAACGAGACCAACCACCGCGCCGCGGACCTGCTGGCCCGCGTGGGCCTGGACGAACTGCCGGTCACCCCGGTAGGCCAGCTGGGCGTGGGCAAGCAGCAGCTGGTGGAAATCGCCAAGGCGCTGAGCAAGAACGTCAAGCTGCTGATCCTTGACGAACCGACCGCCGCGCTGAATGACGACGACTCCGAGCACCTGCTGAACCTGCTGCGCGGACTGCGCGAACAGGGCATCACCTCGATCATCATTTCGCACAAGCTCGGCGAGATCGAGGACATTGCCAACACCACCACGATCATCCGCGATGGCCAGTCCATCGAGGCGCTGGACATGGCCGATCCCGAGTCCAACCAGAACCGCATCATCCGCGGCATGGTGGGCCGCGAACTGTCCTCCCGCTACCCGGAACGCGTACCGCAGATCGGCGACGTGGTCTTCGAGGTCCAGGACTGGTCGGTCCAGCACCCGGTCCAGCAGGACCGCACCGTGGTGGAAGGCGCCAACCTGGAGGTCCGCGCCGGCGAAATCGTCGGCATTGCAGGACTGATGGGCGCCGGGCGCACCGAATTGGCGATGAGCATCTTCGGCCACAGCTATGGCCGGAACATCACCGGCACGGTCAAGATGGACGGCAAGCCGGTGGACACCTCCACCGTGGGCAAGGCCATCAAGGCCGGCATCGCCTACGTTTCCGAGGACCGCAAGAAGTTCGGGCTGAACCTGATCGAGGACATCCGCGTGAACACCACCGCGGCCGGCCTGGACAAGATCTCCTCCAAGGGCTTCGTGGACGGCAACAAGGAGATCCAGATTGCCGAGCACTACCGCAAGTCCATGCGCATCAAGACCCCGAACGTGATGGCGAAGGTCGGGAACCTCTCGGGCGGCAACCAGCAGAAGGTCGTGCTGGGCAAATGGCTGCACACCGCACCCGAGCTGCTGATCCTCGACGAGCCCACCCGCGGCATCGACGTCGGCGCCAAATACGAGATCTACACCATCATCAACGAGCTGGCGGCTGCCGGCAAGGCCGTGCTGGTGATCTCCTCCGAACTGCCAGAGCTCTTGGGCATCTGCGACCGCATCTACACCCTGGCCTACGGCCGAATGACCGGCCAGCTGCCCAGCAGCGAAGCCACCCAGGAACGCCTCATGGAACTCATGACCATCGAGAAGGAAAGCACCCGATGACCATCACAAGCGAGCTGAAGGATATCTTCACCAAGAACCTGCGCACCTCGGGCATTTACATTGCCTTCGTGCTCATCGTGGTGCTGTTCACCATCCTGACCAACGGGCTGCTGCTCAGCCCGATCAACATCACCAACATCATCTTGCAGTACTCCTACGTGCTGATCCTCGCCCTGGGCATGATCCTGGTGATCGTCGCCGGGCACATCGACCTGTCGGTCGGCTCCCTCGTGGCGCTGACCGGTGCGGTCTCCGCGGTCATTGTCATCAAGGGGGATCTGCCCTGGTGGGTCGGCATGCTCGCCGGCATCGCCGTGGGCGCCCTGTGCGGCCTGTGGCAGGGCTTCTGGGTGGCGTACGTGGGCATTCCCGCGTTCATCGTGACCCTGGCCGGCATGCTGCTCTTCCGCGGCCTGACCTACGAAGTGCTGAGCAACGTGTCGCTCTCGCCGTTCCCCGGCGAATACGGCCAGATCGCCGGCGGCTTCCTCAACGGGCTGCTGGGCGGCAACGGATTCGACCTGTTCACCGTGATCATCGGCGTGATCGCCGTGGCCGGACTGTTCGTTTCGCAGTGGCGCAACCGCGCTGGACGCGCCAAGTACGGCCAGAGCGTTGAATCCATGGCCATGTTCCTGGCCAAGAACATCATCTCGGGCATCATCATCCTCTGGTTCTTCTGGCAGATCGCCACCAGCCGCGGCATGCCGATCGTGCTGATCATCCTGGCTGCCCTGATCCTGGGCTACCACGTGCTGACCACCAAGACCGTTTTCGGCCGCCACGTCTACGCCATCGGCGGCAACCTGTCCGCCGCGAAGCTTTCGGGCGTGAACGTGAAGAAGATCAACATGTGGATCTTCATCAACATGGGCCTGCTTTCGGGCGTGGCCGGCGTGGTCTTCTCCTCGCGTTCCAACGGCGCCCAGCCTGGTGCCGGCAACATGTTCGAGCTGGACGCCATCGCGGCCTGCTTCATCGGCGGCGCTTCGACCACCGGCGGCGTGGGCCGGGTGACCGGCGCGATCGTCGGCGGCCTGGTGATGGCGGTGCTCTCCAACGGCATGCAGCTGATGGGCGTGGGCGCCTCCACCCAGCAGATCGTCAAGGGCGTTGTGCTGCTTCTGGCAGTCGCCTTCGACATCTACAACAAGCGCCGCGCGGGCGCTGGCAACTAGCCTGCCGCTGGTGCCATGGGCCCTCCCGCACGCGATTGCGGGAGGGCCCATGCGTGCCCGACGTTTTCGATGGCCCAGCAAGAAGGATGAAGACATGGACCGCCTCGCACTGCCCCTGAAGGACACCGCCAATGGAACGGTGCTGACGCTGCAAGCCCATGGCTTCACCGCGCAAGTGGCCACGGTGGGCGCCACCCTGGTTTCCCTCCAGTACGGCTCCCGCCCGCTGGTGCGCGCTTTCGACCCGCACGGGCCGCGCCCGGTTTTCGCCGGCGCCATCCTGGCCCCGTGGCCCAACCGGGTGATCGACGGGGCCTACAGCTGGGAAGGCCAAGAGCTGCAGCTGCCGGTCACCGAGCCGGAGCGCGGCCATGCCCTGCACGGCCTGGTGATCGATACCGGCTTCGAGATCATCGAGCACCGTGCCGACTTCGCCCAGCTGCGCACCGTCATCGCCCCGAGCGCCGGCTATCCGTACGAGGTGCAGCTGGTGATCGGCTACCGGCTGGAGGCCGGCGGGCTGCGCACCGTCGCTGCCGCCGCCAACCTCGGGACGGGCACCGCGCCCTTCGGCTGGGGTTCGCACGCCTACCTGGTCGCCCCGGGCAAGAAGGCGGATGAATGGACCTTCACCCTGCCAGCTGGCAAGGTGCAGCTGACCGAAGGCCCGCGCCTGCTGCCGCGCGACACGGTTCAGGCCGCCGGCACCGAGCTGGATTTCCGCACCCCGAAGCCCATCGGGGATCTCTTCATCGACCATGCCTACACTGGCCTGGCTGCCCGCGCGGACGGTTCTTTCCGCGCGGAGATCACCGACGCCGGGGGCGTCGGATCGCACATCACCTGGGACGAAGCCTGCCCGTGGGTCCAGATACACACCGCCGACCGCGATGATCCGGCCCTGGACCGCACCGGCCTGGCCATCGAGCCGATGACCTGCCCGCCGGGCGGCTACAACTCCGGCCAGGACGTCATCGCCCTGGCACCGGGCGCCAGCCACGAAGCCAGCTGGCTGATCGGCCCGGTCCAGCCGCGCTAGCACCCCAGGCGCCACCCACCTTTGGAACCACCACGAGTCAACTGGAGAGATTGCAATGCCGCAGGGCTCCGCAGCACATGAACCGACCCACCGGGTCCATCACCTGGCCGATGGCCGCGAGGCGATCTTCTTCGCCGACGCCAATGCCGCCGTGCCCGAACCGGTGGCCGACACCCGGCCGCTGGATCCGCGCGGGGAGCCTGGCGAACTGCGCTACGACCGGCTGACCGGGGACTGGGTGGCCGTAGCGGCCCACCGCCAGTCGCGCACCTACCTCCCGCCCAAGGAAGAATGCCCGCTGTGCCCCAGCGTCCACGGGCGGCAGAGCGAAATCCCTGCCGAGGACTTCAACGTGGTGGTTTTCGAGAACCGCTTCCCGTCCCTGGGCCCGGCACTGGGCCGGATTCCAGCGGCCGCACCGGTGCAGCAGCCGGCCCCGGCCTACGGGCGCTGCGAGGTCGTGGTGTTCACCCCCGAGCACACCGGTTCCTTCGCGTCGCTGGATGATACCCGGGCGCGCACCGTCATCGAGGCCTGGGCGCAGCGCACCGCCGCCCTGTCCGCCATGGAGGGCATTGCGCAGGTGTTCGTCTTCGAGAACCGCGGCCAGGATATCGGCGTGACCCTGCACCACCCGCATGGGCAGATCTACGCCTACCCGTACCTGGCGCCAACCGCCGCCAAGATGGCCGGCCAGGGCATCGCGCACCTGGAGAAGACCGGGCGCACCCTGATGGGCGACATCCTGGACTTCGAGCGCAAGGAGGGCACGCGCATGGTCGCCGAGGGCGAGCACTTCTCCGTGTTCGTGCCCTACGCGGCCCGCTGGCCGCTGGAAGCGCACCTGGTGCCGCACCGCCACGTGCCGGACTTCGCCGCGCTCAATGCGGACGAAAAAGCCGAGCTGGCCGTGATGTACCGGGACCTGCTGCGCGGATTCGACGCGCTGTACCCGAGGCCCACCCCGTACATCGCCGCCTGGCACCAGGCTCCGCTGGAGCCCGTGGCCCGCAAGGCCTCACGGCTGCACCTGCAGCTGACCAGCCCGCGCCGGGCCGCTGACAAATTGAAGTTCCTGGCCGGATCGGAAGCTGCCATGGGCGCTTTCATCAACGACGTCCCGGCCGAGCAGACTGCTGCACGGCTGCGCGAGGTCATGCCATGAGCCGCAGCGGAACGAAGGAAACCGCGGTGCGCGTCAACGCCCTGCGCGAGAAGTTCACCAAGGCCTACGGCCACCACCCGGAAGGCATCTGGCGGGCCCCGGGACGGGTGAACCTGATCGGCGAGCACACCGACTACAACATGGGCTATGTGCTGCCCTTCGCCATCGACAAGAACGCGCTGGTGGCCGTGCGCCGCAAGTCGCAGCTGGAGCCGGGCAGCCAGGTGCTGGATTTCGCCTCCACCTACGGGGCGGGCGACGAACCGCCGGTCACCTCCATTACCCTCGATGAGCTGGTGCCCCGCGCGGTGCCCGGCTGGGCCGCCTACCCGGCCGCCGTGCTGTGGGCGCTGAGCCAGCTCGATGGCGTGCACATTGGCGGGCTGGAGCTGATGGTGGACTCCGATGTCCCGGTGGGCTCGGGCTTGTCCTCTTCGCATGCCCTGGAAGTGGCGACCATCGTGGCGCTGGACGATCTCTACGGCCTGGGCCTGTCCAAGGTGCAGATGGCCCAGCTGACCCAGCGTGCCGAGAACGAATTCGTGGGTGCTCCGACCGGGATCATGGACCAGAGCGCCTCGCTGATGTCCCATGCCCAGCATGCGCTGTTCCTGGATTGCCGATCCATGGAATCCCAATCCGTGCCGCTGCCGCTGGCGCAGCATGACGCGGTGGTCCTGGTCATGGACACCCGCGTAGAGCATTCGCACGTGGATGGCGGCTACGCCGCCCGTCGCACCAGCTGCGAGCAGGCCGCCGCGGTGCTGGAGGTAGCATCGCTGCGCGAGGTGCACAGCATCGAAGAGCTGGAGGCCATTGGGGACCCGGTAGCCAAGCGCCGCGCCAAGCACATCGTGACCGAGAACCGCCGCGTCCTGGATACTGTCCTCGCGCTGCGCGAAGGCGACCTGCCCGCGGTGGGCAAGCTGCTTTGCCAGTCGCACGAATCCATGCGCGACGACTACGAGATTTCCAGCGAGGAACTGGACGCCGCCGTGGAAGCGGCCATGGCGGCCGGGGCGATCGGAGCCCGGATGACCGGTGGCGGTTTTGGCGGCAGCGCCATTGCCTTGGTCAAGCGCGAGCAGATCGAACCGGTCAGCCAGGCCGTCCGCGAAGCCTTTGACCAGGCCGGCTATGTCGAGCCGGCCATTTTCACCGTAATTGCAGACGAAGGAGCAGGCCGGGCATGAGTTGGCTAGTGACCGGCGGAGCCGGATATATCGGATCCCACGTGGTGCGTTCGCTGTCCGCGGCAGGCCTTGAGCCGGTCGTCGTGGACTCGATGTCCAGCGGGGTGCACGGCTTCGTTCCCGAACAGGTGCCGTTCTACCAGCTGAACATCCTGCAGACCGAAAAGCTCGTGGAAATCATGAAGCGCCACGAGGTCACCGGGGTCATCCACTTGGCCGGCTACAAGTATGCCGGCGAATCGGTGAAGCACCCGCTGCTGGCCTTCGAGCAGAATGTCACCGGCACCGCGCACCTGCTCGAAGCCATGGCGTCCTCCCGCGTGCACAACATGGTCTTCTCCTCCTCGGCAGCCGTCTACGGCACCCCGGACGAAGATGTGGTGACCGAATCCACCGGCACCTTCCCCGAATCCCCGTACGGACAGAGCAAGCTCGTGGGGGAATGGCTGATCCGCGACCAGGCGGTGGCTACCGGGCTGAAGCACACCTCGCTGCGCTACTTCAACGTGGTCGGCTCGGGCAGCGAGGAACTCTACGATGCCAGCCCGCACAACCTGTTCCCGCTGGTGTTCCAGGCGCTGAATGCCGGCAAGACCCCGAAGATCTTCGGCACCGACTACGACACCGAAGACGGCACCTGCGTGCGCGACTACGTGCACGTCGCCGACCTGGCGCTGGCGCACGTGGAGGCGGCCAGGAAACTGGAAGCCGGCGAGGTATTGGAACCGGTCTACAATCTGGGCTCCGGCGATGGCGTCTCGGTGCGCCAGATCATGGATGCGGTAGCGACGGCCACCGGCATCGGTTTCACCGCGGTGGAAGAAGCGCGCCGCCCGGGCGACCCGGCGCGCATTGTCGCCGACGGGAAGCTGGCCGCCCGCGACCTTGATTGGCAGATGCGCCATAGCCTGCAGCAGATGGTCCACAGCGCCTGGAAGGCTTCGGCCCAGCGCGGCTGATTGCGCCAAGCTGAAGCGCAGCGGCCTGGGAAACTAGCTGGTGCGCAGCGTGGCCGCGATCTGATCCATGGTCTGCGCAATCGCCAGCGATTCAGCCAGCGGCATGACCGGGGATTCGGCCAGGCCCAGGGCAATGCACTGGGCCACGTGGGCCGCTTCCCAGCCCAAACCGGCAGTAGGCGAGGTTTCCGTGAACTCGCGGCTGTCGGCGATCTTGCCGTCGGCACTGCGCAGCACCAGCCCGGAACCGCAGCAAATCGGGCGCTGGAGTTCCAAGGTGCCCTGCGTGCCGGCAATCCATGCGCCCTGCGGCGAATCGGTTTCGATGCTGCTGAAGACCATTGCCGTGGAACCGTCTTCATTGGAAAGGACCGCGGTGAAGGTAGCGTCAACCCCGGTTTTGGCCATGCGTCCCGAAGCGTGCAGGAGCTGCTTGGCAGGGGAGACCATGGCGCTGAAGGCAATAGGGTAGACGCCGACATCCAGCAGGGCCCCGCCGCCGAGCGCCGGGTCGTAGATGCGCGAGTCGTAGTCGACCTCGAACTTGGCGCCGAAATCAGCCTGGACGGTGATGATCTGCCCCAGGATTCCGGACTTGACGACCTGTGAAACCACATTGCCGATGGGCAGGAATCGTGACCACATGGCTTCCATGGCGAAAACTCCGGCAGCCTTGGCCGCCTCGATGATCCGGGAAGTTTGCCCGGCGTCCAGGCTCATTGGCTTCTCCACCAGGACATGCTTGCCCGCGGCGATCGCCTCGAGCGCAAGTTCCGCGTGGCCGCTGTGCGGGACGGCGATGTAGACGACATCCACCCCAGGGTCCCCGAGCACCTCGGCATAGGAGCCGAAGGCCCGGGTTCCGGCGTCTCCGTAGGTGCGTGCGAACTGCTCGGAGCGGGCCAAGGTGCGCGAGCCGACTGCTGCGAGCCGGCTGGCGGTCAAGTCGTTCAGCGATGCGGCAAACTGCGAGGCGATCCACCCCGGCCCGAGGATGCCCCAATTCAGCGCAGGAGCCGAGGAGGGATGGGGCAGCGTGGATTCGGGTAAGGCTAGTGGCACTGAAGGCTCCGATGGCAGGCAAAATTCATGGTGGATCCTAATCAGACTAGTGGAAGGCGCAAGGCGGGGGAAGAGCAGTATTCCAACGACTATTCACCGATCAGCAGCATCTGGGGTTAGCGGCATGCGGCCCCAGGGCATCCTCGGTTAATCAGTGTGCATCCTCGTGACCGCCAAGGGCAGCGTCCGGGCCACGGTTGGCAGGCCGGCAGGCGGGCCGCGAGTAGTGCTGGCGATTCATCTGGCGACCGCAACACCGCTACGCTTCTGCCTCGCTTTCGCTGAATTCGCGACTAGATCCAGCGGAATATCCCTGCTATCGCGCAGCGGGCGGGCGGTAGCCTCGCGGGCTTCTCGCACTTAGCGGTGGGCCATGGCATCGAAAAGCGCACGGGCGGAAACTCGGATTGGGCGAGCACATCCCCTCAAGGGTCCTGCTGGAAGCGCGCAGTAATATCCGGGATCCCATCCTCGCCGCCGGCGCCAGCGATGGGCTGGCTGGTAAGCCTCAATTGCTGAGCCAACCGCCTGGCTACAGGTCGACCGCGTTGGCCAGCACCGGCAGCTGCTTGCGAGCGGCCTGGACCTGACTGAGATCCAGATCGACTACCAGTAGCTCGGGTTCTGCACCGGCCCGGGCAATAATGCGTCCTAGCGGATCAACCACCACCGAATGCCCGACGCCCAAAGGCGCGGTACCGGTGATCTTGCGTCCAATGCTTTCAGGATCAGCCTGGTCCACTGCCACCACGAACGTCGTCGCGTCCAAGGCGCGGGCCTGCGCAAGGGTGGTCCACTGCTCGGCCTTGCCCTCGCCCTGGCCCCACGAAGCGCTGACGATATTGACCGCTGCACCAGCCTTCGCATGGCGGGTGAACAAGCGCGGGAACCGCAAGTCGTAGCAGGTGGCCAAACCGATCGTCGTTCCCTCATGCTCGAACTGCACCGGAGAAGTTCCGGGCGTCACCGAATCCGACTCGGCATAGCCGAAGGCATCGTAGAGGTGGATCTTGTCATAGTGGGTATCTACGCCTTCACCGGCGACCAGCAAGGTGTTGCGTACCCGGCCGCCTTCACCGGGGGTGAACATGCCCACGGCAATGGTGATGCCTATATCCCGCGCCTGCTGACGGATCAGTGTAGCCCAGGGCCCATCCAGGGGTTGCGCGTACTTGGCGAGATCGTGGCCGAAGGAAACCTGCATGGCCTCGGGGAAGACCACCAGCGAGGCGCCTGCTTCCTTTGCCCGGCGCGCATGATCGCGCACTGTTACCAGATTGCGCTGCGGATCAGCGGTGCTCAGAACCTGCGCCAAAGCGATTCTCATGGGATAGTCCTTTCCTGCTGCCAGCTGCTGGCTATGCGCTACCTTCACGACTCTACGCAGTAGCGATCAGCGAAGCTACATCCGGGCCATCTGCACCTCTTCACGGCCCTTGGACACCGACATCACGTCCTTTTGGCGCTCACCGTCCACCTGGGCAGCCAAGGCATCCAGCTGCGACATTGATTCCAGGGATAAGCGGACATCCAGCGCCCCCAGATTATCCTCGAAGTGCGCGCTGAAGCGGGTCCCCGGAATCGGGGAGACGGCCACATTGAATGCGCGTGCTTTTTCATAAACCCACGCCAGTGACACCTGGGCGGTTGAAACACCTTCGCGCTGGGCCACCTCCGCGATGACTTGCCGCAATGGATGGTTGTGCTGCATGCGGGCCGCTTCGAAGCGCGGGAAGTTATGGCGGATGTCGTTGGTTTCAAGCTGCTGCAGGGAATCAACTTCTCCGGTGAAGTACCCGCGACCCAGCGACGCGTAGGTCACCAGGCCCACGCCGAGTTCACTGGCGGCTGGCAAGAGCCATCTTTCGATGTCCCGGCTGAAAATCGAGTACTCCATCTGGATCGCGGAAATTGGATGCACCTTGTGGGCTCGGCGCAGCTCCTCGGAAGTCACTTCGGACAAGCCGATGTGCCGGGCCTTCCCTGCTTCGACTAGCTCCTTGTAGGCTCCGACAGTCTCCTCGATTGGCACCCGGGAATCCACCCGGTGGTAGTAGTACAGGTCAACGTGGTCTACGCCCAGCCGCTGCAGGCTCGCATCCATGCATTTCTTGATGAAGTCCGGGTCGCCATTAGCGCGTGGGTCTCCCGGATTCTTCGGACGCACGATGCCCGCCTTGGTTGCCAGGGTGACTTCGCCGCGACGGGTTTTGAGCACCTGCGAGAGCAGGGTTTCGTTGTGCCCTTCGCCGTAGATGTTGGCGGTATCCAGGAACGTGACGCCGCGATCAAGAACATGGTTCAAGGTGCGCAGGGATTCGGCATCGTCGGCCGATCCGTAGGGCCCGCTCAGGGACATGCAACCAAAACCCTGCGAGGTGGCTTCCAACCCCTGGCCGAGGTCGATGCTGTTTGCGATCTGCTGTGCCATGGTGGTCCTTCGAGTAGTCAGTTTCTCTCTTCTTGAGCCTAGCGAAGCAGGATTCAGCGGTCATCATGTTCCGTGATTTATTGAGTTCCGTGAACTGCGGCCGAAACGACACACCGTAGCTAAAGTGGCAATGACCAGCATAAAGAGACTGTGTCTCACTTCTGCCCTTGAATCTCAGAGTAAAATTCTTGCCATGGGAAGCGTGGTTCGCGATCGAGTGCGCGAAAAGATGAAAGTCGAGTTGGCGGAACAGGTTTATGCCGTGTTCGCCGAACGCGGCATGGAGAACGTCACCGCCCAGCAGGCAGCCCAGGCAATCGGAATATCCCGTGCCACGTTCTTCCGGTACTTCTCGTCAAAAGAGGACGCGGTAGTTACTGCGTTGCGTTCCATGACCGCGCACTTCTCCGACATGGCCAGCTCCATGTCTTCGCATCCGGGCGAGAGCTTGTTGGAGCTTTTGCGCCGCAGCTTTGAATCGGCAGTAGTATTCGCTGAGCAGGATCCGGTGGCGATGCAGGGCCGCATTGAGCTGGTCAGGAGCACCCCTGCGCTCCGGGCCAGCTGGCAGGAATCCCGGCGAGAGCAGCAGGTAGCGCTGGCCCAGGCGCTGTCGCCGTTCTGCGCGAACCAGCGGCTGGCTGAAACCGCCGCGTTGCTGGGTCTGGCCCTTTACGACCATGCACTGACCCGTTGGGTTGGGACGGCGGGCAGTACACTTCGCGAGATCCTCGATGAAGCCTTCGACTTCGCGGCCATGATCGATGACAACTGGGCGGAGAAGCGCTAGCAACCGCTACAGGCTACGGCAAGCGAAGCACCTTGATCGCCTCGGCCAAGTACGGTTCCGGGCTGGGGTCAGCAGATTGCGCCCAGCTGATCCATGCTGCAAAAGTCACCGTGCCGAAGGCCAGCGCCAGATAGGGCGCCGTCTGCGCGCTGACCCCGCCTTCCGAGAAATGCCGCAGCACCCGCTCGTTGTCCTTGCCCATCCGCATCGAGGCCTGGGCCAGGAGCTCGGGCTGGTCAGCGATAAGCCTCAGGCGTCCTCGCGTGACCTCCGGATCCGGCAGCGAATCGAAAGCTGCCACCGCAGCAGCGTGCATGGCACCCACCAGGTCGTGGCCCTCCTGCTTCGCCGAGGCGAAGGCGCCGTCCGAAATGGCCGAAGCTTCCAGCAGGCCGCCCCACACCAAATCCGCCTTGGAAGCGAAATAGCGGTAGAGGCTCTTGCGTCCGATTCCCGCTTCTTCGGCAATTTGCGCCATCGAGACTTCGCCATAGCCATGCTTGGCGAAGAGCGCCAGGGCGGTGCGGGCCACGGAGTCGGGATCAATGGACTGCGGGCGCCCAGGCAGGTGCGTGGCAACGGAATCTCGGGTGTCAGGCATATCCCAATTATGGCCCATTGAGTTAAGACACAGTGTGTCATAACATGAAACTACCAATTCATCGGCAACCAGAAGGAACGGTTATGGGCATGGAAAACGCATGGCAGGAAAAGGTCACCGCAGAACGTTTTGCCGGCAAGACAGTGGTGGTCACTGGCGCCGGTTCGGGCATCGGCAAGGCCACCGCGCTGCGCGTGGCCAAGGAAGGCGGCAAGGTGATCGCCGCGGACATCAGCCGCGAACGGCTCGATGAGCTTGTTGCCGAGAACCCGGATCTGGACGTTGCCGTTGTGGCCGGCGACATCACCGACCAAGCGGTAGTGGACCAGGTAGTGGCAGCTGGCGAGGGGCGGATCGATGCGCTGGCCAACGTCGCCGGCATTATGGACAAGTTCGAGCCGATCCACGAGATCGAGGACTCGACCTGGGAACGGGTCATGAATGTGAACGTCAATTCCGTTCTGAAGCTGACCCGTTCGGTGGTCCCGCTGATGCTCGAGGCCGGCCAGGGCAACGTGGTCAATGTGGCTTCGGAAGCTGGCCTGCGCGGCTCGGCCGCCGGCGTCGCATACACGGCCTCGAAGCACGCGGTCATCGGCATGACCAAGAACTCGGCTGTCATGTACGGCAAGAAGGGGCTGCGTTTCAACGCAGTGGCTCCGGGTGCGGTGCAGACCAATATCGAGGCTCCAATGGCCTCCGAATTTGCCCAGCAGGTAATCCCTCCGCTGATGGGCATCATTCCGGGCATGGCTACCGCAAGCCAGCTCGCCGCCTCGATCACCTTCCTGCTCAGCGAGGACAGCACCAACATCAACGGCGTGGTCCTGGCTTCAGATACCGGCTGGAGCGCCATCTAGCAAGGCCTGCCTGGAGACGAGTTTCCCTGCCAGCAGGTGGAACGGCCATCGGCCGGGGTGCACTGGAAAGCTCCAGTGCACCCCGGCCGATTAGCTCTCAAGGTCCCCGCAGTTTTCCGTGCGGCAACCGCCTGACTCAGCTGCGCGCTTCTGCGCGTTCCTCATCGGGGTAGCTTTTTTGCGTGGCCGCAGCTGCTTCGGCTTCGGTTGCCGGGCTCATATCGAACTTGAGCAGGGCCTCCGGGGTGGGGCCACCGCCGAACTTCGGTGAAGGCTGGCCGCCGTTGGCTACGCGTTCGGCCTCCATGGCTTCCCATTCCTCATCGCGTCCGAGCATGCGGGCCGAGTCCTCATTGGTGATTTCCCCGGCGAAGGCGCGCTTCATTGCCTCGCGGTCGAACTGCCCTTCCCATTTGGCGACCACGAAGGTGGCCACGCAGTTGCCCAGCAGGTTCACGGCAACGCGCATCGAATCCATGATGCGGTCCGCGCCCAGCAACAGGGCCACGCCGGCCACCGGGAAGATGCCCAGGGCGGCTGCCGTCGCCGATAGGGCCAAGAACGAGGATCCAGGGACGCCGGCCATGCCCTTGGAAGTCAGCAGCAGGATGCCCAGGGCGGCAAGCTGCTGGCCAAAGCTGAGATTGTGGCCGAACGCCTGGGCCAGGAACAGCAGCGAGATGGACAAGTAGATGGCCGCACCGTCGAGGTTGAAGGAATATCCGGTCGGGACCACCAAGCCGGTGGTGGCGCGGGAGCATCCGGCGTTGGTCAGCTTGGTCATGATGCGAGGCATCACCGACTCGGTTGATGCGGTGCCCAGGGCCAGCAGGAATTCCTCGCGGGTGTACTTGATGAATTGCCACAGCGGAACCCGGGCAAATCCCCAGGCGATCAGGAAGAGGATGCCGATGAACAGCAGGGCCGCGGCGTAGCAGGCGAGAATTAATTTCGCATAGGTGCCCAGTGTCTCGATGCCGTATTGGCCGATGATGAAGCCCATGGCGCCGAAGGCACCCAGGGGTGCGACCCGCATGACCCAGCTCATGACCTTGAAGATCAGCTCCAGGACGTTCTCGAACACCGCGAGCAGTGGTGCGCAGCGTTCCTGGCCGACCACCACGATGGCTGCACCGAAGAAGACCGAGAAGAACAACACCTGCAGCAAGTTATTATCCGCGAAGGCGCCGATGACGCTGACCGGGATGATTCCCAGGATGAAGTCGGCGGCCCCCTTGGCCTCTCCGGATTTCTCTTCGATGGCCCCGGCGTCGAGGGATGACGGGTCGATGTTCAACCCGGCGCCTGGCTGGAAGAGGTTGGCAATGATCAGGCCGAAGACCAGGGCGAAGAGTGTGGCGCAGGTGAAGTAGACCAATGCCTTGACGCCAACGCGTCCCACTGCCTTGACATCGCCCACCGCCGCAATGCCGGTGACAATCACCAGGAAGATCAGCGGGGCGATGATCATCTTGATCAGCATGATGAATCCGTCGCCCAGCGGGCGCAACTCGGATCCGACCTTCGGCAGGAAGTGGCCGATCAAGACGCCGGCGACGATTGCGACGCCAAGCTGGAAGAACAGGGAAGTGTAGAAAGGTTTCTTGGGGGTTGGCTCAGCGACCCGGAAGTCGTCTGCGGATTTGATTTTCATGGCTGCTCCTGAGGATGGACTCGCTCCGAGGTATGTGCCCGTGGCTTGGATGGTGTCAACTGTAAGGCACGTCACAATATTCCGCAATGAAAAAAGATAATTTCGTTATGCGGAATGGATTCCTTCTGGATTATGGAATTAATCCGTGTTTGATAGGCATTTATCTGGCTCCGAGTACCGCTGTGCCGATGGCGGCAGCGTTGGGCGTGTCACGCGCCATCGGGGGCTCGTGCTGTGCCGCGCGGGGCCGGCGAGGAATGAACCCGGGGGTACCGCTGTTCTTGATGCAGGGATCCCGGTTATTGCGCGTCGGGCAATCGGGCTGTGTCGCCCGGGCTGGCCGCCGTAAGCTGACCCTACCTGGAAGTCGCGGATGGCTTACTGGGATCATGGACAAAGGTGGAACCCACCGATTACTTCCAGCAGGATTGAGAGCACTCACTTATGAGCATGGAAAGCGCCGCCTGGCATTCGCTATGGAAGCTGTCAGGAGACAAGGGCAAGGCCTACGCTCCAACCACGCCTAAGCGAGTGCTGAAGTTCGCAGCCAGCTACAAGTCCCGGCTGCTGGTCTTCGTCGTCTTCTCCATCTTCGCCGCAGTCCTGGCCGTGATCACCCCGGTGCTCGCTGGACGGGTGGTCGACGAAGTCGTCGCGCAATCCGGGGTGCGGACGATCATCAACTTGGCTCTGGTCATGGCGGGGATCGCGATCCTGGATGCGGTGGTGTCCGTAGTGGTCCGCTGGTTCTCCTCGCGCTTGGGCGAGGGCATCATCTATGACCTGCGCACCGCAGTCTTCGACCATGTGCAGAAGATGCCGGTGGCATTCTTCTCGCGCACCAGGACCGGTGCGCTGGTCAGCCGCTTGAACAACGATGTCATCGGCGCGCAATCCGCCTTCGCCGGAACCCTTTCCGGGCTGGTCTCCAATACCGTGGCGCTGGTGCTCACCGCTGCGGTCATGTTCACCACCTCGTGGCAGGTCACGCTGATCGCTCTGGTGCTGCTGCCGATTTTCCTCTTGCCCGCCCGCCATTTCGGCAGGTCCGTGGCCCTGCTGCGCCGTGAATCCGCGGACCTGAACGCGACCATGGGCAACCAGATGACCGAGCGCTTCTCCGCCCCCGGCGCCACCTTGATCAAGCTTTTCGGCCGTCCCAAGGACGAGTCCGAGCAGTTCGCGCTGCGTGCCGGCAAGGTGCGGGATATCGGCGTCAAGATGGCCATGCGCCAGTTCTACTTCGTCGCCGCACTGACCCTGGTTGCGGCCCTGGCACTCGCCCTGGTCTACGGTCTGGGCGGCATGTACGCGGTACGTGGCGATCTGGCCGCCGGCGACGTGGTGGTCCTGGGCATGCTGCTCACCCGCCTCTACACGCCGCTGACCGCACTGGCCAACGCGCGCGTGGAAATCACCAGCGCGCTGGTCAGCTTCGACCGGGTCTTCGAGGTGCTGGACTTGGAGCCGCTGATTGCCGATGCCCCGAACGCCCGCCGCCTCGAGGCCGGGGCGGTGCCGGTGAGATTCAACCACGTGAGCTTCTCCTACCCGAGCGCCGACAAGGTCTCGCTGGCTTCGCTGGAAGAAGTCGCCATCCTGGACACCCGCGGCGGCGAAGAGGTCCTGCACGATATCGACTTCGAGATCCCCGCGGGCCAAACCTACGCGCTGGTCGGCTCCTCGGGTGCGGGCAAGTCCACCATCGCCTCGCTGCTGGCGCGCCTGTACGACGTGGATTCGGGCAGTGTTGAACTGGCCGGCGAGGATATCCGCCAGCTTGAGCTCGATTCGCTGCGTTCGACGGTGTCCATGGTGACCCAGGACGGGCACCTCTTCCACGAGAGCATCCGCTCCAACCTGACGCTGGCCCGGCCCGAAGCGACCGAAGAGCAGATCTGGGAGGCGCTGGAGCGTGCCCGGCTGAAGCCGGTGATCGCTTCCTTGCCCGATGGCCTGGATACCGTGGTGGGCGAGCGGGGCTACCGGCTTTCCGGTGGCGAACGCCAGCGCATGACCATTGCCCGTCTGCTGCTGGCAGCACCCCAGGTAGTCATCCTGGATGAGGCGACGGCGGCCCTGGACTCGTCGAATGAAGCGGCGGTGCAGGCGGCGCTGGGCGAGGCGCTGGCAGACCGCACGGCGCTGATCATTGCCCACCGCCTGTCGACCATCCGCTCGGCGGACCAGATCCTGGTCGTGGAGGGCGGGCGCATCGTCGAGCGCGGAACCCACAGCGAGCTGCTGGCCTTTGGCGGACGCTATAGCGAGCTGCACGAAACCCAGTTCGCGCAGTAGCACGCCTGTTCGCCGGCTCCATAGGTGTTCCGGCACCAGCGCGAACTGAGATGCCCGCCTGGGCGGTCGATGCCATCGACTGCCCAGGCGGGCATCTTTGCTTGCGTGCCGGAATCGCCAAGCGCGGCTAGTCCGCCGCGGCCACCAGCTGGCGTCCCAGCTCGCGGGCCGCCTCCTGCAATACCGGCACCGCGCTGTCGATGAAGGCCTCGTCAACGCGGGTCACCGGCCCGGAAACCGAGATGGCCATCGGCGTTGGCGCGCCCGGTACTGGCACGGCGATGCAGCGAACCCCTAGTTCCTGCTCTTCCTCGTCGATGGCGTAGCCGCGTTCGCGGGTGGCCTCGACATCGGTGAACAGCTTGCCCAGGGTGGTGATGGTGTTCGCGGTCTTCGGGGGCATGCCCGCCTGCGAGACCAAACGCTGCACGCGCTCGTCATCCAGCACCGAGAGCACGGCCTTGCCGACCCCGGAATTGTGCAGCATGGCGCGGCGTCCGACTTCGGTGATCATGCGCATCGAGTGGGCTGACTGCACCTGGGCGATGTAGGTGACCATGTCTCCGTCGAGCACCGCGATATTCGCCGATTCGCCCAGCTTCGCGACCAGATCCTTCAGCGCAGGGGAGGCCAAGGCGCCCAGCTGGCGGTTGGCTACCTCGCCCAGCCGGATCAGCCGCGGGCCCAGTGAATAGCGGCGGTTGGGCAGCTGGCGCACGTAGCCCACTCCGACCAGGGTGCGCAGCAGGCGGTGGATGGTCGGCAATGGCAGGGGAGTATCGGCGGCAAGCTCGCTGAGCGCGGCTTCTCCGCCGGCACGGGCGATGACTTCCAGGAGCTCGAAAGCACGTTCGACGGACTGGACGCCGCCGGTGGTGGACTTGCTGGAAGTCTGCGTCATCTTTGCTCCTAATAAAGGCACTGGTTTCGGAAGAGGGCTACGCATTACTTCTACGATGCGAAATCCTAGTCCCAAGAATAGCGCAGAATCAGGCTTTTCTTCCACGATCCGATATTAACTCGGCAAAAAATCGTGCCGGGCGCCACAAAACACTCTTGCATTTTCATTTTGAGGATAATAGTATCCACTATACGGAAACTTTTACAGGAGGATCAGATGGCAGCACCAAGCCCGGGATATTCACTCACGCTTCGCGTCCAGACACCTGCGTCGATTACCGCTACCAGCGAGCTGGCCGGCGCGGTCGGTTCGGCCGGCGCGCACATCACCGCCCTGGATGTCACCGAGTCCAACCACACCCACATGGTGGTGGACGTTTCCTGCAACACCACCGACGTGGCCCACGGCGAGACCGTGCGCGCGGCGCTGGATAACCTCGATGGCGTAAGCGTGCGCAACGTCTCGGACCGCACCTTCCTGATGCACCTTGGCGGCAAGCTCTCGGTGACCCCCAAGGTCGCCCTGCGCAACCGCGATGACCTCTCCCGCGCCTACACCCCGGGTGTCGCCCGCGTCTGCATGGCCATCGCCGAGAACCCTGCCGATGCGCGCAACCTGACGGTCAAGCGCAACACCATCGCCGTGGTCACCGACGGCTCGGCCGTGCTGGGGCTGGGCAATATCGGCCCGGCCGCAGCCCTGCCGGTCATGGAAGGCAAGGCGGCGCTGTTCAAGCAGTTCGCCGATGTCGATGCCTGGCCGGTCTGCCTGGACACCCAGGACACCGAGGAGATCATCATGATCGTCAAGGCGCTGGCACCGGTCTACGGCGGGGTGAACCTCGAAGACATCGCCGCCCCGCGCTGCTTCGAAATCGAGGCCCGGCTGCGCGAAGAACTGGACATCCCGGTCTTCCACGACGACCAGCACGGCACCGCAATTGTCACCCTGGCCGCGCTGCTCAACGCGGTGAAGGTCGTGGACAAGAAGATCGAGGACCTGCGCATCGTGGTCTCCGGGGTCGGCGCGGCCGGCAACGCGATCATCCAGCTGCTCATGGCCCGCGGCGCGCAGAACATCATCGCCTGCGGACGCAATGGCGCGATCACCCGCAACGAAGCCTACGCCGATGCGCACCGCACCTGGCTGGCGGAAAACACCAATCCGCAGAACTTCACCGGCACCCTGAAGGAAGCCATCGCCGGCGCGGACGTCTTCATCGGCGTCTCGGCCCCGAACGTGCTGGACGAAGCCGATATCGCCGCCATGAACGAGCGCGCCATCGTCTTCGCCATGGCCAACCCGGATCCCGAGGTGGACCCGGAACTGGCCGGTCGCCACGCGGCGGTGGTCGCCACCGGGCGCAGCGACTTCCCCAACCAGATCAACAACGTCCTGGCATTCCCAGGTTTCTTCCGCGGGCTGCTGGATGCAGGCGTCACCGAGATCACCGACGCCATGCTCCTGGCCGCCGCGGACGCCATTGCCGCGCGGGTCAGCGAATCAGAGCTGAACCCCGGATTCATCATCCCGTCGGTATTCGACCCACAGGTCGCCTCCGATGTGGCCATGGCAGTGCAGGACGCAGCCGCCGCCAAGTAGGCGCTGCGCAGCAAGACCTTAGGGTGCATGTCAACGCACCCTTCATTGGAACAGAGCACAAGAAGTTAAGGAACAACCCATGAGTATTGAAATCACCAGCATCCCCGACGTCGCCGATGCCCAGCAGATCCTCTCGGGCGAAGCGCTGGCCTTCATCGAGAAGCTGCACCAGAAGTTCGCTGGCACCCGCGATCAGCTGCTGGCCGCACGCGGCGTGCGCCGCCAGCAGTTCTCCGATGCCAAGTCCATCGACTTCGATCCGCAGACCGAATCCGTGCGCACTGGCGACTGGAAGGTCGCCGAAGCCCCAGAGGCGCTGCGCGACCGCCGCGTGGAGATCACCGGCCCGGCCTCCCCGGCCAAGATGGCCATCAACGCGCTGAACTCCGGCGCCAAGGTCTGGCTGGCCGACCTGGAAGATGCTTCCACTCCGAGCTGGTTCAATGTCATCGATGCGATCTCCAATCTCTCGGCCGCCGCCCGGGGCACCTTGGCCTTCACCGATGCGAAAACCGGCAAGTCCTACGCACTGCGCACCGACGCCCCGCGCGCGGTCGTGGTGGTCCGCCCCCGCGGCTGGCACCTGCCGGAGAACAATGTGCTCATCGACGGCAATCCGGCGGTCGGTGCACTGGTCGACTTCGGCCTGCACTTCTTCCACAATGCCAAGGTGCTCGCCGAATCGGGACAGGGCCCGTTCTACTACCTGCCGAAGATGGAGCACTACCTGGAATCGCGCCTGTGGAACGAGGTCTTCACCTTCGCCCAGGCCGAGCTGGGCATCGCCCACGGAACCGTGCGCGCCACCATGCTCATCGAGACCATCCCGGCCGCCTTCCAGATGGAGGAATTCCTCTACGAGCTGCGCGAGCACGCCTCTGGCCTGAACGCGGGCCGCTGGGACTACCTGTTCTCCATCATCAAGACCTTCCGCGAAGCCGGCGAAGCGTTCATCATGCCCGACCGCTCGGCCGTGTCGATGACCGCGCCGATGATGCGCGCCTACACCGAGCTGCTGGTCAAGACCTGCCACAAGCGCGGGGCTTTCGCCATGGGCGGCATGGCGGCGTTCATCCCGAACCGCCGCGAACCAGAAGTTACCGCCGCCGCCTTCGACAAGGTCCGCGAGGACAAGTCCCGTGAGGCCAACGACGGATTCGACGGCTCCTGGGTCGCCCACCCTGACCTGGTTGAGCTGTGCAAGGAGATTTTCGACGCGAAGCTCGGTGAGAAGCCGAACCAGATCGACCGCCAGCGCCCGGAGGTCGAGGTCACCGCGGCCCAGCTGCTGGACGTGGCCAGCGCTCCTGGCGATGTCACCGAGGCCGGCGTGCGCGCCAACCTCTACGTGGCCGTGAACTACGTGGCCGTGTGGCTCTCGGGCAACGGCGCGGTCGCCATCCACAACCTGATGGAAGACGCCGCCACCGCGGAGATCTCGCGCTCGCAGATCTGGCAGCAGATCCGCAACCAGGTGGTCGCCGCCGACACCGGCAACACCATCACCGCCGAACTGGTTGCTGGCATTCTCGCCGAAGAGGTTGAACGCCTGCGCGCGGAGGTCGACAATGAAGAGCACTTCAACGCCTACTACCAGCCGGCAGCGGAACTGATCGCGAAACTGACCAGCGGCAAGGACGAGGATTTCGCGGACTTCCTCACCACCCCAGCCTACGAACTCTTGGAAAAGGAATACGTGACCAAGCCATGAGCAACACCTTCGATGAGTCCACGCTTGCCAGCGTAGAAGCAAAGCTGGCCGCCACCGACCGGCTGCTGGAAACCTCCTACCCGGGGGATACCGGAGCCCGCCAGCCGATCCATACCGTGTACGTCCCCGGGGACAAGTACACCGTGGACCTCCCAGAACGTTGGGGCCACAACGCAGTAGCCACTGCCGGAGGACTGATTGGCCTATCCGCCTTGGCGGCCAAGCTCAAGCTGGCCGAACCAGAGCGCTTGGCGGAACTGGTTGGCGCGAAGCTGGCAAGCGAACCCATCGAAGATCTGCGCCTCGATTTCGAGGACGGCTACGGCAACCGCACGGATGCCGAGGAGGACGCCGCAGTGCTTGCCGCGGCCGACTCGGTATCCGCCGCGGTGGCCGCCGGCAAAGCCCCGGCCTGCATCGGCATCCGCTTCAAATGCTTCGAAGCACCCACCCGGGCCCGCGGGATCCGCACCCTGGACCTGTTCATCACCCGGCTTCTGGCCAACGGTCCGCTGCCCGAGGGCCTGCGCCTGACCCTGCCCAAGGTGACCACCGTGGCCCAGGTCGAGTCCATGGTCTACCTGGCCGAGAAGCTGGAAGAAGCCCACGGGCTGGAAGCCGGACGCATCCGCTTCGAAGTGCAGGTGGAAACCCCGCAGGTCATCCTGGCCGCCAACGGAACCCATCCGGTGGCCCAGCTGATCGCCTCGGGCAAGGGCCGGGTATCCTCGCTGCACTACGGAACCTACGACTACTCCGCGTCGCTGGGCGTGGCCGCCGGATACCAGTCCATGGAGCACCCGGTAGCGGACTTCGCCAAGGACGTCATGCAGGTGGCCGTAGCCGGCACCGGGGTGGAACTGTCCGACGGCTCCACCAACATCATCCCGGCCGGCGACCCGGAGAACATTGCGGCCGCCTGGGAACTGCACGCCCGCCTGGTCTCCCGCCACCTGTCCCGCGGCATCTACCAGGGCTGGGACATGCACGAGAATCAGCTGGTCACCCGTTACCTGGCCACCTTCGCCTTCTTCCGCGAAGGCCTGCAGGCAGCCGGAACCCGGTTGCGCAACTACGTCCACCAGATCAACTCGGCCATCATGGACGAGCCGGCCACCGCACGGGCCCTGGCCCGCTACATCCACCGCGGGGTGGCCTGCGGTGCGGTCAGCGCCGACGAGGTCACCGAACTAGCCCAGATCACCCTGCCCGAACTCGAGGCGATCGCCTTGAACCGCTCCCACGCCTAAGGACAACACCATGACTGTTCCAGCCATCCAGAACTCCTCGTCGTACTACTCGGACTTCGGCGGCCACCCGCCGCAGAGCGATCTGCTCACCGACCGGGCCATCGTCACCGAGGCCTATACCGTGATCCCCAAGGGCGTGCTGCGCGACATCGTCACCAGCGTCTTCCCCGAGTGGACCAACACCCGTGCCTGGGTGCTCAACCGCCCGGTCGCCGGCGGGGCCACCACCTTCTCCCAAGCCATCGTGGAAGTTGCCCCGGGCGGCGGCGCCACCAAGCCGGAGCCGCAGGCCCAGGTGCAGGGATTCATCTTCGTGCTCACCGGGCAGCTGACCCTTCTCATCGAGGGCACCGAACATGTGCTGGTGGACGGCGGCTTCGCCTACCTGCCAGCCGGCGCTACGTGGTCCGCCCGCAATGACGGCACCGAGACCACCAGCTTCCACTGGCTGCGCAAGCGCTACGAAGTGCTTGAAGGCGTCGCCGCACCGGCTCCCGTGGTGGGCAATGAGCGCGACATCGAACCTGGCCCGATGCCGGGCACCGATGGCAAGTGGCGCACCACCCGCATGCTCGATCCCAACGACGTGGCCTTCGACTTCGGCGTGAATATCGTGACCTTCGAACCGGGCGCATCCATCCCGTTCGCCGAAACCCACGTCATGGAGCATGGCCTGTACGTGCTTGAAGGCAAGGGCGTGTACCGGATGAATGGCGACTGGGTCGAGGTCGAAGCCGGGGACTACATGTCGCTGCGCGCCTTCTGCCCGCAGGCTTGCTACGCCGGCGGCCCGGAGAACTTCCGGTACCTGCTCTACAAGGACCAGAACCGCCAGATCGCGTTGTAAGCGTTCATTTCCAGAGACTGCCGGGGCCGCACCCCGCGCTGACCCGCCGGCCATCGGCGCACCGTGTCCATTTCATGTTCCAGTGATGTTTCTTTTGCTCGGACATGGTGGGCTGACGGCAGGGTCGCGCGGGATGCGGCCTTCGGTTTTGGCGACCCGGGGCTGTTTCGTGAAGATCCAAGGATCACTTGGAACCGCTCATCGAAACCATCGGCAATACCGGGCGTCATCCCGGCAATCGCGGGGAGCACGGAATCGTCCAACGTTGGACGGGTTGGAATTGGGACTCATCACTGGAGTCGCGGGCAGTACTTGAGTTATTTCCGAAGGCTTGGCCTGTTTGGGACGTGCCCCTATGCACCGGGCGCGAACTGGATGCGAACGCAGCTCGATGTTGCAGGTCGAGACGGGGCAGCGGATGCCCTCGTTGCCAACTCGCAGGCATCAGTGCCGCAGCAGCTAGAACTCTTCAGCGTCAACCTTGGCCGGAGCATCTGCTGCATCGCTGCTCAAAATCAACCGCCGTTCCAAACGGGTGAGATTTCCCGGCGAAGGATCAAGTCGTGCTGGTTCCAAGGCGGCCGCTAATGCCGCGCCAACCGCTTCCTCGTCCAAGTTCATTCCCACGGCGACCAGCGCGTCATTGGCCGGATCGCTGTGGGCCGTTGCTTTCGCGAAATGGATCTGCCGGCCCACCATATTGACCAGGAAACGCTGCGTGCCGCGATCGGTGCGCAGTTTTACATGCCCCTTGAGCCGGTAGGCCGCAACCGGCGGGTGCTCCAGCAGGTCCAAGAGGGCACCCGGATCCGCCGCTTCGGGGCAGCGCACCGTCACCGCGTTGGCGTGCGGAGCATGCTCGTGGTCGTGGTGCGGGCGGGAGGCAGCCGCCAACGGCAACTCGTCGATCGGGTCTTCGTTCAGGGCGATGTCGAAGACCAGCTCGGGGTCTATGGCGGCGTGCGACGCCGGGATGATGGCAACGTGCGGGTTGATTTCGCGGATCCGTCCGCTGATCCTGGCCAGGACCGCGTCGCGGTGTTCCGGGGCAATGCGGTCCAGCTTGTTGACCACCGCCATGCTGGTGGCGCTGAAGCGGGCCGGGGCCATCGCCGCGGTATCCACGGTGTGCTCATGCTCCACCGCGTCGATCACGTCGATGATGCCGCCGAAGCGTACCCCGTGGGCCTTGCCGAAACGCAGCAGCCGATCCACGTTCAGCGGGTCGGCCGCGCCGCTGGCCTCCACGATGATGGCATCCAGGCGCAGCTTCGGCTGGCCCAGCTTCTCCAGCAGCTCGTCCAGGCCGCTGCTATCGGACAGGCAGCAAACGCAGCCGCCGGCAATGGATTCGGCCGCATCGATCTGGCCGGTGATCAGCCCGGTATCCACGTTGACCTTGCCGATGTCGTTGATGATGACCCCGACGCGGGTACCCGGGCGGGTCAGCAAGCGGTTGAGCAGGCTGGTCTTGCCTGCACCCAGATATCCGGTGAGCACGATGACAGGGATCAATGCCGGCTCCTTTTCACTTCGACAAGCGGGCCGAATCCATTCTCCTTGCAGGGCCAACCGTTGCCGCGTGCTGACACGCCTGCCAGAAGATGGTTACCAGGAAGGCAAAACCGGAATCGGGCCATCGGCCTCGATATGCCGGGCCTGGCCGCGGGCCAGCCATTCGATCAAGCCTTCGCGGTCCGAGCGCACCTTCAGCGCGCCATCGCCGATGACCCATTCGTCGCCCTCTTCGGTCACCAGCGTCATGCCCGGAGCGTTCTTCACGCGCATAGTCCGCACGGCGGCCTCGACGGCGTTCTCCTGGGAATCCGGATCGGCTTCCTCGATGGTCCACGCGGTATCCAGATCATGGTGGTGGATGACCACCTCTGAGATGCGCAGGGCCACGATGGAGGTCGCCGGAATGATCTTGCCGTGAAGGTCCACCTCTTCCACGGCCAGTTCGCCGCTGAGCCGTTCGCACTGCTCGGCGAAGTATGCGGCGGCGTCCTGGAACTTCTTGACCAGTTCCTTGCGCGGCAGGGCCGCCAGCTCGTCGATCTCCGCGTCGCGGGCCTCGCGCGAGGCGTAGAGCTCCTGCGGTTCTCCGCTGGTGGCCCAGTCGATGAGCTTGACCAGGCTCCGGCCGTTGGAGGCCAAGTGCGCAATGACCTGCGCCCGGCTCCAGCCTTCGCACAGCGAGGCGGCGGCCATTTCTTCGGTGGACAGGGTTTCGATCGTGGCCGACATCATCGCGGTTTCGCGGTTGAGTCGTGACAGGTCCGAGTGCAAACGAGCAGTATTGATCATGAAGTCACCCTACCAACGCGGGCGCTCCAGCAGTACGGGTTACGCCATAGATATCGAAAGCGACTCGATTCATATCCGCGCCGTGCGGGCCCTGGCGGTGCCTGGCTGCGACGGCAGGAAGCTGTCCAGCAGAACACGTGCCGGGCATGCTTCTTCAGGAACCAGCAGCCACGTAGCCTAGGGGGAGAAGCAAACGACCAGGAAAGCAGTCCGATGGCGAAGAAAAAGAAGAAGCAGAAGCCCAAGCAGGGGCATCCGGCACGCCTGCAAGAGGGCGTCGTCTCCCTGGACCGGGTGAAGGTGGGGCGCGGCCTGGACGCGCTCACGCCGCAGTTCGTACGCTGGTTCTCCGAGAACCGCGATGACCCAGAACTGGCCCTGATGGTCCTTGCCGCAGTGCGCGAAACCCTGGGCATCTACGCCGAAGTCGTCGGCCTGGACAAGGTTACCGATTTTGATCCGCCCAAACTGCTGGCAGTGCTCAGCTCGATGATTGAATTCGAAGAGGCCGAGAATCCCGATGCCGCCGATAATGGGCTGGGAACCATGATCTATATGGCCTGGGCGGATTACGTCGAGTTCTTGCGCGATGCCGGTCTGTGGGAGCGCGAGGCCGAAAGCCTGGAGTGGTTCCGGAAGTCGCTGGAAGCCCAGGATCCATTCGCCGGTGATGACGGCATCGATGAAAACGATGAAATTGACGAGATCATGGCATCTGACGAGGCCTCTCAAGCGGCCCTGGCAGAAATCGCCGCCATGCCGATCAGCAAGCTGGGTCGTGCCTCCTTGTCTTGGACCCTCACCGAGGGCAAGAATCTGTGGGCCAGCTTGCCGGCGCCTGAATTCATGGAAACGGCCGCAATAGCGCTCGCAGACCAGCTGCCTCCGGAAGTCCACGAATCGCGCAGGGGCCTGATGGTTGCGGTCGTGCTCTCGGCACTGGAATCGGTCAGCGCCATCAAGCTGCCCGAACAGGGCAAGCCGGAGCGCGGCGTGACGTACGAAGACATCATGCAGCATGAAGACGCCGACTCCTTCGAGCCGAACTTCTACTTCATCCAGGCCTGCCTGGACTCGTTGCTGGAAAAGCCGGGAGGCGGCGATGAAGCCAGCCTTGAAGCCTGGGGGCTGGCAGCGTTCTGGATCGTCGAGGGAATCGAAGGCAACCCGCATCGCGTGGCTGACCCGCGAGATGATCAATGGTCGCCAAAGGTATGGGAAACCGCGCATGTGCGCATGCATGAACTGCGCGTACTTGGCCTTATCGAAGATGGCGAAGCGTACTCGGTGCCCACTATCGTCCGCCTGGCGATTACCGACGTTGAACAGGACCTGCTCGATGAGGATGAATTCGACGACACCGATCTCGATGCGATGTTCGGGCCGGACGATGACGAGCCGAAACGCCTGAAGCGCGAAACACCGTATACCGGCAAGGTGCTGCAGCTGAAGCTGACCCTCAAGGACGCCAAGCCGCCGATCTGGCGTCGCGTGCTGGTGCCCATGGACCTGAACCTTGGCGACCTGCACGACATCATCCAAGCGAGCTTCGACTGGTACGACGGGCACCTGCACAGCTTCTACGAGGGTGGCTTCGGCGGCACTTCATATGGTCCAGAGATTGACGACATGGACTACCAGAAGAACGAAGCGGAAACCCTGGTTTCCTCGTTGCTGCAGCAGGAAAAAGACCGCCTGGATTACCTGTACGACTTCGGGGACAACTGGGAAGTGCGCATCGACGTCGAGAAGATCCTGGATGCCGATGGCGGCCAGCTGCCGCGATGCACCGGCGGCCGGCGCATGGCTCCGATGGAGGACAGCGGCGGGATCGGTGGCTGGGAAGCCAAGCTGGATATTCTCGATGATCCGACGGACCCGGAGTACGAGGAAGTGCAAGACTGGCTTTCGAACTTCGGTTACGAAGAGGAATACGAGATCGATCCGGCGTATTTCAACAAGGACGAAGTCAATGCCCACCTGGAGTTCGAGTTCTAGGCGGCTGATTCAAGCCAGTGAAAATGCCCGTGGGTTGCCAAACTTTCAAACTTGGCAACCCACGGGCATTTTTGGTTTTCGGCTGGTTGGCCCTCTGGCCTAGTCGTCGTCTAGCGCGGCTCCATGCGGCGTCGCTCCGCCTTCATCGGTCCAGTCCTGGCCAACTTCATCATTCAAAGCAGGGTCGGAAATGGTATCGGGCTCTTCGGCCTCTGCCTTGTGCAGTCGGGCTTCAGGGTTGTTCTCGCTCATAAATCCATCCCTCTCGTTGCTTGGAATGCCAACCTAGCAAGAACCGCTGGGCATCAGAAGCTGCAGAACCCGCTTTTCAGGAACCCCTAAGGTAAACGTCAGCGCGCTTGGCTCGGGGCCACAGTCGATGCACGGATAACGAGCTTGGGAGTGAAAACGAATTGCTCGCGGACCGCTTGATCGCCCGCTTCTGCTTCGCGCAGCAAGACGTCGACAGCGGTTCGCCCGATTTCTTCTGCTGGCTGGCGCACGGTGGTAATCGGGATGACGGCCGACTCGGCGAAGTCGATATTGTCGTATCCCACCAGAGCAATATCCTCGGGAACACTGAGTTCGCCGGACATCACCAGGGCCTGCAGTATGCCCAACGCGAGCAGGTCGTTGGCCGCAAAGATCCCGTCGGGGCGCTGTGCAGGATCCATGGCAAGAATACGCTCTCCGGCTGCCCGTCCTTCCAGCACAGTCAGGTTCTTGGTAGGCATGTGCTCCAGCACGGCATCCGGGGCTTGGGCCAATACCGATTGGGCTCCCGTTAATCGGTGCTGGACCTGTTCGATGCTCTGCGGTCCGCCGACGAAGGTGATCCGCTTTCTGCCAATGTCCAGCAGGTGCCGTACGGCAATTCTTCCGCCTTCCACATCGTTCACGGAGACCGATGAAAAGCTGCGGTCGCCACTTCCGCGGTCCACCAGCACCACTGGCGTGCCCGCTTCGCGGATCCGCCAGAGCCGGCTCAAGTCGCTGTGCAAGGGGGAGATGAGTACTCCGGCGACGCGTTGCTCTTCGAAGAGATCCAGCAGTTGCTGTTCGGTGCTCAGGGAATTGTCGCTGGCTCCCATCAGCACGGTGTAGCCGTTGTCCAGGGCACGATGCTGGGCGCCCTGGGTGACGTCCATGAAGAACGGGTTGCGTGCATCGAGGACGACGAGCCCGAAGCTCCGGCTGCGGCCGGCACGCAGTTGCCTGGCCGCATCGTTGCGGACAAAGCCGAGCTTCTCGATGGCTGCGGTGACCTTGGAAACGGTGTGTTCGGAAACAACCTGGGGCCGGTTGAGCACGTTGGAGACGGTGCCTACGGAAACGCCCGCCTCGGCGGCAACTTCCTTGACGCTGACGGCCACAGAGCTTTCCTGTTCTTCGGTGAGTTGTTCTTCTGCGAGTATAACTGGCGCACGGATGGGAACTGGAATCCCAACAGCTTTTTGAAAGGATTCAAAAGAATGCGGCATTCGATCGACCGACCGCTTGCAATTCAAGTGTGACCTGCTCTACACTCGAATTTCGAAGCGATTGAAACGATTCATTTTTGTGCAAAGCGAATCGGATCGCACAGTTTTGCCCACCCAGTTCCAGCGCTCCGGAAGAGTAGTACGATGCGAGTTTGCTTTCAATTGCAGGTCAATCCCGACCTGATCGACGAGTATGTGTCGCGCCACCGGGAAGTGTGGCCGCAGATGCTCCAAGCCATCGAAGAAGCCGGGCGTCGCAACTACTCACTCTTTCTGCGCGAGGACGGGTTGCTGATCGGCTATTACGAAACCGATGACGACAGCGCTGCCCAGGCCGCCTTGGACTCCGACCCGCGCACCGCAGCGTGGGAAGCGGAAATGAGCCGATTCTTCCTCAGCCTGGGCGGCCGGCCAGATCAGCAAGCGCCGCGTCTGCGCGAGGTCTTCAATCTCGAAAACCAGCTGGCCGCACTTGCCGCATCCCAGCAGTAGTAGCCCGCAGAATTACTAGAAATGGAGAGTTCCATGAGCTCGAAGCTGAGCCCTGAGCACCTGCAAATCCTTGACCGCCTTGCCATCGAAGTCCCTTCCTGGGCCTATGGAAATTCGGGCACCCGCTTCAAGGTCTATTCGACCCCCGGGACCCCGCGCGATCCCTTCGAAAAAATCGCCGATGCGGCTGAAGTCAACCGATTGACCGGACTGGCTCCCTCGGTGGCCCTGCACATTCCGTGGGACAAGGTCGAGGACTTCACCGTGCTGCGCGAGCATGCAGAAGGCCTGGGCGTCAGCCTCGGAACCATCAATTCGAATACCTTCCAGGATGACGATTACAAGTTCGGCGCCTTGACCCATGAGGATCCGAAGATCCGCCGCAAGGCAATCGACCACCACCTCGAATGCATCGACGTAATGGATGCCACCGGAAGCCAGGATCTGAAAATCTGGCTGGCAGAGGGCTCGAACTATCCAGGCCAAGCGGATATGCGCGGGCGCCAGGACCGGCTAGGCGATTCGCTGGCCGAAATATATGCGCGGCTTTCCGGAGAGCAGCGCCTGGTGCTGGAGTACAAGTTCTTCGAACCGTCCTTCTACCACACCGACGTGCCCGACTGGGGAACGTCCTATGCCCAGGTTGCGGCCTTGGGGGATCGGGCCATGGTTTGCCTGGACACCGGGCACCATGCGCCAGGCACCAATATCGAGTTCATCGTGATGCAGCTGCTGCGGCTTGGCAAGCTCGGATCCTTCGACTTCAATTCCCGCTTCTACGCGGATGACGACTTGATCGTTGGCTCGGCAGACCCGTATCAGCTGTTCCGCATCATGGCCGAGGTGATCCGCGGTGGCGGACTGGACCAGGACACGCCTGTGGCCTTCATGCTCGATCAGTGCCACAACGTGGAGAACAAGATCCTGGGCCAGATCAGAAGCGTCCAGAACGTGCAGGAAATGACGGCCCGGGCGTTGCTGATCGACCGCGTAGCGCTGACTGAAGCACAGATCTCCGGTGATGTCTTGGCCGCCAACGAGATCTTCATGGATGCCTTCTACACCGACGTGCGGGCCGACCTGGAAGCATGGCGCGCAACGCGCGGCCTGCCAGCCGATCCGATGCAGGCCTTCCGCGCCTCCGATTACCAGAGCCGAATCGAAGCATCGCGCGCTGGTGGCGTGCAAGCAGGATGGGGAGCCTGATCATGAGCACCGCAGCAAAGAAGCGCGGCATCTCCGGATGGAAAGCCACCATTGCCGTAGCCATGAGCAATTACATAGAAGCCGGAGCCATCATTGCGCTGGCCACCAGCCTCAGCCTGTGGCAGGGCGCGTTCGGATTCGACGACGCGCTGGTCGGTGTCATCGCTGCCGTGTCGGCCAACGCGTTCGGCGCGGCCCTGGGTGCGCTGATCGGCGGACCGCTCTGCGACCGTCTGGGCCGCAAGTTCATCTATACCTACGACCTGATCGTGTTCATGGTCGGCGCCCTGATGATCACCTTCTCCTCCGGTACGAGCCTGCTGATCATCGGCGTGGTCCTCATGGGCATTGCCGTGGGCGCAGGCGTTCCAGCCTCCTGGACCTACATTGCCGAGGAGGCTCCGCAGGAATCGCGTGCTGCGCACGTGGGCACCGCTCAGCTGGCGTGGTCGATTGGCCCAGCCATCGGTTTCGCGCTGGCGATCCTGGTTGAGCCTTGGGGCGTGAACGGCTCCCGGGCAATCTTCTTCCATCTTTTCCTGATCGCCGCTGTCACTTGGTGGGTCCGCCGCGGATTGCCCGAGTCCAGGAGGTGGAAGGAGCAGCGTGCCGCGGAAACGGCTGCTGGCGTGAAAGCCTCGTTCTTCTCCGGCATGCGCGGGCTGCTGGCCGACCGCCGCAACTGGAGCGCGCTCTTCTTCCTGCTCGGCGTCTATGGGCTATGGAATACCGTGGCAGGGCAGGCTGGCATTTTCCAGCCTCGCGTCTATGCTGCCGCTGGCGTTGAATCCGCTACCCAGCAGAACCTGCTCCAGGTGCTGGTCTGGGTGCTGACCGCCGCCGCAACCTATTTCGGATTCATGAAATACGGAGACCAGGTCTCGCGGCGTTGGCTCTACTTCGGTGGCGCCCTGCTGGGCGTTGCGGCCTGGACCGTGCTGATCTTCGCTCCTCCAGGTGCCTTCTCCCTGCTGTTCTACGCAGTGGCCTGGGGCATCTCGGCGGGTATCGGCGCGCAGGCTTTCTACGGGCTATGGACCGCGGAGCTCTTCGCCACGCGCTACCGCGCCAGTGCACAGGGCGTGCTGTTCATGCTTGCCCGGGTGCTTGTCGGACTGCTCTCGTTGGTGTTCCCGGTACTGCTCACCAACCTGGGCTTGGAAAAGCTTGGCCTCCTGATCATCGGCCTGCTGGTCGTCGCGTTGCTGATCGGCACCATTTGGGCGCCGGAAACGCGAGGCAAGTCGCTGGAAGAGATCGAACTGGAGCGCTATGGATATGAAACCAGGGCCACCAAAGTCGACGCCTGAGAACCACTGCCCCCATGCACATTAACGAGTCGGAAGACAAGAACACCATGAGCAACACCATCGCGACACGCACCACCGCACAGGAACTGATTCAACGATCCAACCGGTTGGGTGCAGACAAGAAGAACACCAACTACGCCGGTGGAAACACCTCGGCCAAGGGCACCGCGAAAGACCCGGTCACCGGTGAGCAAATTGAGCTGCTCTGGGTCAAGGGATCGGGCGGGGACCTCGGCACGTTGACCGAAAAGGGGCTGTCGACTCTGCGCCTGGACCGCATGCGCTCGCTGGTGGACGCCTACCCGGGCGTGGAGCGCGAAGACGAGATGGTCGCGGCCTTCGATTACTGCCTTCACGGCAAGGGAGGCGCCGCGCCATCCATTGATACCGCAATGCATGGGCTGGTCAACGCAAACCACGTCGACCACTTGCACCCGGACTCCGGCATTGCCATTGCCACTGCCAAGGACGGCCGGGAGCTGACCGCAAGGATCTTCGGCGACAAGGTGGCTTGGGTGGACTGGCGCCGCCCCGGCTTCCAGCTGGGACTGGATATCGCCGCGATCAAGGACGCCAATCCGCAGGCCGTGGGCTGCATCCTCGGCGGCCATGGCATCACCGCCTGGGGCGATACCTCCCAGGAATCCGAGGCCAACTCGCTATGGATCATCGACACCGCCGCTGCCTACCTTGACGAGCACGGCGCACCGGAGCCCTTCGGTCCTGTGGTTCCAGGATTCGAGCCGCTGGACGAGGAGGAACGCCGGACCCGCGCCGCCGCATTGGCCCCGAGCATCCGCGGCCTGGCCAGCACCGACAAGCCCATGGTGGGGCACTTCAGCGATGACCAGCGAGTCCTGGATTTCCTCTCGCGCCAGAAGCTGGCGCAGCTGGCGGCCCTGGGCACCAGCTGCCCGGACCACTTCCTGCGCACCAAGATCAAGCCGATGGTGCTGGATCTTCCCGCTACCGCGGGCGTATCGGAGCAGATCGCTCGCCTGGAAGAACTGCATGCGCAGTACCGTGCTGACTACCAGGCCTACTACGAGGCCCATAAGGACCTGGACTCTCCGGCGATGCGCGGGGCCGACCCGCTGATCGTGCTGGTCCCGGGCGTCGGCATGTTCTCCTATGGGGCGAATAAGCAGACCGCACGGGTCGCTGGCGAGTTCTACCTGAATGCCATCAACGTCATGCGCGGCGCCGAAGCGGTCTCCAGCTATACGCCGATTTCCGATGCCGAGAAGTTCCGCATTGAATACTGGGCGCTGGAGGAAGCCAAGCTGCAGCGCATGCCCAAGCCCAAATCCCATGCCGGGCGCATCGCCCTGGTCACCGGTGCCGCGTCGGGCATCGGCAAGGCCGTGGCTCAGCGGCTGGCAGCCGAGGGAGCCTGCGTGGTCATCGCAGACCTGGATCTGGACAAGGCGCAGGCCGCCGCGGCGGAGCTGGGCACCGCAGATGTGGCCGTTGGCGTCGCCGCCAACGTGGCCGATGCGCACGCCGTGCAACGTGCCATCGATGAGGCGGTGCTGGCATTTGGCGGATTGGACCTGGTGGTGAACAACGCGGGCCTCTCGCTTTCGAAGCCCTTGCTGGAAACCACCGAGGCCGACTGGGACCTGCAGCATGATGTGATGGCCAAGGGATCGTTCCTGGTTTCCAAGGCCGCGGCCAAGGTGCTGATCGAGCAGAAGCTCGGCGGCGATATCATCTATATTTCCTCCAAGAACTCGGTCTTCGCAGGTCCGAACAATATTGCCTACTCGGCCACGAAGGCCGACCAGGCGCATCAGGTGCGCTTGCTGGCCGTGGAATTGGGCGAGCATGGCGTGCGCGTGAACGGCATCAACCCCGATGGCGTAGTGCGCGGCTCCGGGATCTTCGCCTCGGGCTGGGGTGCCCAGCGTGCGGCGACCTATGGCGTGGCAGAGGAGGACCTGGGGCAGTTCTACGCAAACCGCACGATCCTGAAGCGCGAGGTCATCCCGGAGAACATTGCCGATGCCGTGTTCGTGCTGACCGGGCCGGAACTGACCCGGACCACCGGATTGCACATTCCGGTGGATTCCGGAGTGGCGGCAGCCTTCCTGCGATGAGCAAGCAAGCAGAGAGCGCGCCGGTCGCAGCTATCGACCTCGGCGCCACCAGCGGACGTGTCATGATCGGCCAGATAGTGGACGGAAAGCTCCAGCTCACTGCCGTCCACCGTTTCGCCAACGGACCGGTTCCGCTGTCGAGCCTGGAACCAGGGGCGCGGGAAGAAGCGCTGGCCTGGGATATCGATGAGCTCTGGGCGCAAATTCGCCACGGCCTCTCGCTGGCCTTCGCGCAGCGCGGGGATATCGCCAGCATCGGGGTGGACTCCTGGGCGGTGGACTATGCGTTGCTCAAGGACGGCAAGCGCCTGGGAGAAGTGCGGCATTACCGGGATCCGCGCAATGAGCGCGCGGTTGCTGCGCTGGAACAGAAATTCAGCCGGCGCGAGTTGTTTGCACGCAATGGGCTGCAATTCCTTCCGTTCAACACCGTGTACCAGCTGCAAGCCGAGAAGTTGGAAAACCGGTTGGCGGACGCCGAGGGGCTGCTGCTGGTTCCCGACTATTTCAACTGGATGCTCACAGGGCAGCGGCGCAGCGAGTGGACGAACGCTTCCACCACCGGGTTGCTGAACCACAGCACCGGTACATGGGACGAGGATCTGGTTGCTGAACTGGGGCTTTCGGGAAAGCTCGCGCAGCTTGTGCACCCTGGCCAGCCGGTGGGCGCACTGCTGCCCGAGCTGGCTGCGGAATTCGGAGCCAGCCACGAAGTCCAGGTAGTGGCGGTCGCTTCCCATGACACGGCCAGCGCAGTGGTCGCGACCCCGCTCTCCAGCGGGAAATCCGCCTATATCTCTTGCGGAACGTGGGGATTGGTTGGTGTGGAGCTGGACCGCCCGGTACTCACCGAGCAAGCGCATCAAGCGGGATTCACCAACGAGCTGGGGCTGGATTCCAGTGTCCGGTTCCTGAAGAACGTCGCCGGAACCTTTCTGCTCAGCGAGTCGATCCGCCAATGGAACGACGACGCGGAAGCCGCCGGAAGGGAAGAAACCAGCTTGGAGCAGCTCCTTGCCGAGGCCGCGGAATTGCCTGTTCCCCAGGTGCTGATCGATCCTCAAAGCGAGCGGTTCCTGGCTCCTGGCCAGATGGCCCAGCGCATCTGCGATGCGGTGGAAGCCGCCGGCGGACAGCGCCCGTGCTCACCTGCCGAAGTGATCAGGGTGGTCGTCGAGTCGCTGGCTCAGAGTTTCGCCCGCCAAGCTGCAGAAGCCGCGCGGTTGGGTGGATTCGAGCTGGAGAACATCCATATTGTCGGTGGCGGCTCGCAAGGCCAGCTGCTGTGCCAGCGCACTGCAGACCATGCGCGCGTGCCGGTCATTTCCGGACCTGTGGAATGCACCGCCCTGGGCAACGTGCTCGTGCAGTTGCAGGCGGCTATGCCTGCGGGTGGTGATGCATTGAACCTGCGCGACGTGGTGCGCGACTCGGTGCCGCTAGGCGCCTACACCCCGTCGCAGGCCCTGAAGCTGGCCTAGATCCGTGTGGGATATCTAGGCCGTCGTTGACCCTCCAGCCCGATGGGGCTGGAGGGTCGAACTTTTTACACCTTGCGCTGCACGAATACCACGGCATCCTCCAGGGTCGCCGGATTGCCATCGGGACCGATGATGGTGCGTTCGCGGACCTCGGCGCACAGCACCTCCCACTGCGCCGGATCCAGAGCCAAAGCTTCCAGTTCCTCTTCGGGGCTGGGGAACACGGGCATCTGGTGATCGGGCTTGCTGGCGAAGGACGGCATCGATGCATGGGACAGGGCCAGCAGGTGGCCGCCGGGTGCGACCAGGGTCGCTGCCTTGCGCAGGAAGCTGGCGCGAGGGAATTCAAAGGGTGCCTGGAAGAAGCTCAAGGTCACTAGGTCGAAGGTTTCCCCGGTATTCCACGCAGCCAGATCCGAGGCGATGAAGCGGGTCTGCCCCGCGTCCAGACCGTGCTTGGCCGCTTCTTCCTGCGCGCGCTTCACCGCGGTGGGCGAGATGTCGACCCCGGTAGCCTTCCAGCCATGGGTGGCCAGCCACAGCGCATCGCCTCCCTCCCCGCAGCCGATATCCAGCGACGTGCCGGGGGCCAGCGGGGCGACAAGGTTCTCGATGACCTGGTTGACCTTGCCTGACCAGACCCGCTCGGACTGGCCGTAGTGGTTCTCCCAGAAGGCGACATCATCATGTTCTTTGGTGTGGTGTTCGTGGTGGTGGCTCATTTTCGTTGTTCCCCATTCGTCAGTAAGGCCGTTGTTATCGACCCTACTGACGATCGACCCCATGCGCGATCAGTTTTGCGCCAGAGGCAAGAATCACTGCTCCTACCTTGCACTGACCTTGCCGAAGAGCCGGGCAATGGATGCGAGGATCATTGGCCGGCAGGCCAGCCAGGCGCCGGCGATTACGAGCAGCGAGAGCGCGAAGAAGAGCAGTCCGGTCCAGTTATCCGCGTACGCGGCTGGATCCGTGGAACCCTGGGCCGCGTACATGTGGTTCAGGTTGCGCAGCGCCCCGGTGGAGAACACCAGGATCACGTGCACGAGGATGAACACAGCGAAGTACAGCATGGTTGGGAAGTGCAGCGCGCGGGCAACCTCGATCGGGTACTTCGTGGTCAGTGCTGGCATGTTCTTCGGCCAGAAGGCGCTGAGCCGGAAGCCGGTGATCGCCGCGACCGGGGCCGCGATGAACACGGTGGTGAAGTAGGCCAGCTGCTGCAGCGAGTTGTAATTCACCCAGCCGTTTTCGGTGGGCCAATCCAGCGTCAGGTACTGCAAGGCCGCCGAAATCGCGTTGGGGAAGACCTCCCACGACGTCGGGACGATGCGCATCCAGTGGCCTGTGGCGAACAGCAGCACGAGGAACACCAGGCCATTGATGATCCACAGCAGGTCAAGACCCTGATGCAGCCAGAGGTTGATGCTCACCTTCGGGCTGCGCTTCGACGACCAATAGGCAGGCGGCTTCTTCTGGTGCCTGACCAGCATGCCAGAACGGATGATCAGGACCATCAGGAAGAAGTTGAAGAAGTGGTTCCATGCCAGCCAGCCAGGGAACCCGAGAGGTGCCGAGTCCGGCAGGTGGTACTCACCCGGGTAGCGTTCCATGAATGACTCCACGGCATCGATGCCGGCAATGCCGCGGGCAACGAGCACCACGGCAGTGGCGATGCCCAAGGCGCAGAATGCGCCAAGGATTCCAGCCAGCACCCACTGCTTGGTCGTCAGCGGGCCATGCTTGGCCGCTTCTTTCTTGCTCTTCGCCGCTGCCTGGGGTGCCGGCTTGGTCGCGCGCCCGGCGGCCGGCGCGTTACTTGCCGCGGCTGCTGGCGCGGCAGGTTCCTGCGCACCCATGCGGGTACGGGCAGGAGCAGCCTGCGCCTCGGCGGCCGCAGGCTCCGAGGCCAGCGCGGCGCCGGATGCCTGGGCCACCGGATCTGCGGGTGCTGGCTCTGCCCTCGGCGGGGTGGCCGGTGCGGCCTGGGCCTGGGCAGCTTCCGCAACCGGTGCCGGCGGGAGCGCAGGCGCTGGAGCCGCTGGAGCTGCGGCAACAACGGGAGCTGCCACGAATGAACTTGGCGGCCACGGTTCTGCACCGGCGGTGCGCGGCAGGCCACGGCGAACTGCTGGTGCCCCGGCACTGGAAACCGCTGTGGCCGGGGCGGTACCCGCGGTGGCAACTGGTTCGGGGGCCGCCGGCGCTGATTCAGCTACCGGTTCGCCAACTAGCTCGGCAACCGGCTCGGGTGCTGGTGCAGCGGAAGCGTTCTGCGATGCGGCTGGAGCGTTCGCGGCGACCGGCGTTCCCGCAGGCGGCCACGGCCCGCCGCCGGCAACCCGTGGCAGGCCCTGGCGAAGAAGCCCGGCAACCGCGCCCTGATCTGCAACAGGTTCCGCGGCCGGTGCGCTGGCTCCGGAACTAGCAGATGCTTGGCCAGGCGTTGGTTCCGCAGGCACCGACGGGCCAACGGGCTGGTCGAGAACTGGTTCTGCAGCATCCTCGACCGCGCTAGGCCCTGCCGGGACCGCGGCGCCTGCAGCGGGAGCGAACAGCTCGGCTGGCGGCCAGGGATCGCCGCCTGCCACGCGCGGCAGCCCCTGGCGGATGGATTGGTTTGGTGCGTTCATGGCGATCAGGCCTTGCGTGCTTCCAAGGCGGAAATCAGCTGGGGCACGACCTTGAAGACATCCCCCACCACGCCGAAGTCGGCGATCTCGAAGATCGGCGCATCGGCATCCTTGTTGATGGCGATGATGGTCTTGGCGGTCTGCATGCCCGCCTTGTGCTGGATGGCTCCGGAAATGCCCAGTGCCACGTACAGCTGGGGAGAAACTGCCACGCCGGTCTGGCCCACCTGGGCGGCATGCTCGACGTATCCGGCATCCACCGCCGCACGCGACGCGCCCACGGCAGCGCCCAAGGCATCGGCCAGCTGGTGCACCAGGTCGAACTGCTCCGCGCTGCCCAACCCGCGGCCACCGGAGACCACGCGTGCCGCGGAACGCAGCTCGGGACGGGTGGATGCCGTTTCGGCCGTTCTCAGTTCCTTGACCTCGACCTCCGGCTTGGCGCTGGCGGCTACCTCCAGCGGGATCGCGCTCGCCGGTTGGGCCTGGGCACGCTCTTCGATGCTGCCCACGCGCACGGTGATCACCGGCGCGCCGAAGGTCGGGGCGCTGTGGGTCGAATACGCGCCGCCGTAGATCGAGTGGGCTGCGATGATTCCCTGGTCATCACGCGAAACACCGAGCGCATCGACGCTCAGCGCCAAGCGGTGGCGCACCGCGAAGCGTGCGGCCACTTCGCGCGAAGCCAGGGTATGCCCCAGCAGCACGGCTTGTGGCTGGATTTGCCCGAAGGCCTGCTGCAGCGCGTCAGCCATCGGCGCGGTCAGCACCGGAGAATCGACGGCGGTGGTGAGTACCTGCGCGGCGCCAGACTCGCTGGCTTGCGCCGCCAGTGAATCAAGGGATCCGGCCGGAGCGGCGAGAAGCGCTACCGGGGTGCCCACGGCAGAGGCGGCGCCGAGCAGTTCCGCGTGGTTCTTGGCCAGCGTTCCAGTGGCCGTGGTCTCGAGGAAAACAAGAATTGAATCAGAAGCAAAGGAAGTCATGGTTTTCTTTCCGCTCACACCAGGTTGTTCTTGACGAGGAATTCGGCCACTGCGTTACCGGCATCGCCGTCATCGGCAATGACAGTTCCGGCGGTGCGGGGCGGGCGCTGGGCCACCGAAACCATGATGGAACGCGCAGTATCCGCAGGCAGGGACTCGACGCCCAAATCGGCCAGGGACAGGGACTCGACCGGTTTCTTCTTCGCGGCCATGATGCCCTTGAAATTCGGGAAGCGGGCATCTGGCAATGCCTCGGTGATCGAAGCGACCGCTGGCAATGGAGCGCTGATCTGGGCGGCAGCGCCATCCAGCTCGCGCAATCCGCTGATCGCGCCGTCGGCAATTTCTACCGAGGACAACGAGGTCGCCGCCGGAAGATCAAGCAGCTCGGCCAGCATGACCGGGAGCATGCCCGCGGAGCCGTCGGTGGACATGTTGCCGGTGAGGACCAGATCGTAGCTGCCTCGGCGCAAAGCCGCCGCCAGGACCTGCGCGGTGAGGACCAGATCGGCGCCGAGAAGCTCCTCGTCGCTGATATGCACGGCGCTGGCAGCACCCATGGCCAAACCCTTGCGCAGGGTGGCCTGAGCTGAATCCGGGCCCATGGTCAGCACGGTGATTTCAGTTCCAGGGTTCGCATCAGCATGCTTCAGCGCAACTTCCAGGGTCCGCTCGCCGATTTCATCGAGCACCACTTCTGAAGCGGCACGGTCGGCCAGGCCGGTCTCCAGATCCAGCAGGCGGTCCTCTCCGGTATCTGGGACTTCTTTGATCAAAACCGCGATCTTCATTATTTTCTCCCTCTTATCGCAGTAGCATCTGCCAGGACAGCCGATGGCCGGAAATCACCAATGATCCGGGGCTTCGCGGACCACTGAAGCGGCCCCCGCCGAAACTACTAGGAAATCCAAGTTCATTAATAGGCCACGGCGCAGATTTTCTGCAGAGCTGAAAGCATTGTGTCGCAGGCTACGTCTGTCTTTGCTGTTCATCTTGTCGGATTCAGCGCCATTGGTCAATGAAAGTGGACAAGAAAACAGCAAGTGAGCACCTTGAACACCAAAGGTCCACGGTCCGGCGGGGTCATCCGGGCATGCTTCCACGCAGGTGAGCCGCATCGCGCTATTCGCCCGGCTTCGGGCGGGCACCGTAGGCTTTAACCAGAGACCAATTTCGGAACCAAAGGACGGCTCATGGCCAGCAAAAAGCGTCAAGGCAAGAAGAACTCGGGCGCAGGAAATCCTGCCAAGGCGGCAGCGCGCGGTCGCAGCGTGTTCCTGATCCAGGCTGAACAGCAGATCAATGCGCTTCGCCAGGACTACACAACTTGGGTAGCGCAGCAGGTTCCTGCCTTTTCGCCTGAACAGGCGGCGCAGGCAGCGGGCATGCAGCTGGACGTCATCGGGCAGATCGCCGGCCAGTACGCCGAGAACGCCCGCAGCTCGAACCTGTTCGACCTGGACATCGATGTCTTCGGCGAGACTCTGGCCGAGCACCTGGGCAACCTGCCGGAATCCTTGGCTCCGGAGCCGATCTTCACCACATGGCTGGAATACTTCAGCTTCATCGAGCAGCGCATGCTCTGGCAGGGCCCTGCGGAGAACCTCGAAGCCCTGCGCGAGATGCTGGAAGATACGCTCAATGGTTTTGCCGAGGGCGACGCGGAGCTATGCGGATTGCTGCGCGAAACCAGGTTGTTCAGCCAGGTCAAGGCCTATGCCCAGGCGGTGGCCGAAGGCGTGGACATGGAGGACTTCAGTGCAGCAGCCGAAGCGCCGCGCGCCAAGGTATTGACTGCCGTTGGCCTGGATGCCGAAACCTTCGACCCGGAAGGCCCGGCGCCACTAGCCTTCAACTACATCTGGAGCGCCGGCCGGATGTCCGTCGTGGAGTCGGAAGGATCGGTGTTGCGCACGGATCCGGACGCCTACGAATTGCTGGTTGCCGGCGAGGAAGCGGGCAGCGCGCAGCTGCTCTTCGAGATGGCTGTCGGCTGCGTCCAGGCGCACCTGAACCCGACCTTCGATGTCACCTTGCGGGATGAAGCCCATTACCTGGTGCTGCGTAACCTGCTGGTCACCGCATCCACCGGCCGCGAAGGGGACTTGGAGGGCCTGCGCCGCAACTGCGGTCCGAAGATCTACGATGCCGTGCTTCCAGAAGCCCGCATCGCCATGGATTCCTTGGTCGGCTACGGTCTGATTTCCAAGGACGGCGAGCACTACAGCATCGACGAGCGCCTGGTTCCGGTCATCTCCGCCGGCATCTCAGAGGTCGAGGCCTTCTTCGAAGAAGCCGAATAAGGCAGGGGATGATACCCGCAGCGGCACCAGTCTGCGGGTATCATCCAACCTAGGAAGATATTCGCTAGTAGCAAGCAGGCAATCGCTAATGGGCAAGAAAAATAATCGGCCAATGAGCTGGCTGCCTGCAGCCAGCGGGATCCTCTTCGCGGTGCTGCTGCTGATCGTGGATCCGCTGATCGTGGATGCCCCATGGTGGTCCGAACCCGACCTGTGGGTGCCCTTGGCGTTCCCGCTGCTTCCATGGCTGGCAGTTGCCGGCGTGATGGCATGGCTGGGAAGCGCAACCGAGCGCTGGCTGCACGCTCTGGTGTTCAGCTTCAGCGCCCTGGCCGCCGGGGTGATTCCCGGCCTTTTCTGGACGCTACTGCTCTTTGACGCTTTCCCGGATTCCGCCAGCCCGCAGCTTCCCATGGCCGTCTCGCTATTCTCGGGTGCGGTGGCAATTGTGCTGGGTGCAGTTGCAGGCGGGCGGGCAATTTTCAGGGGTTTCAGGAAGGCCCGGCTGGCCGCCGTGGCGAACTAGGCGGCGGAGCGAAGCCCCTGGAGGCTATCGAGCCTGGTCGTCCTGCCGCGAGGCAGCGATGGAGATCAGTTTCCGCAGCACCTCCAGGTCGATGTCCTCCAGCTTTTTCACGTACACGCAACCGGCTCCCTCGGTGTATTTGCCCAGCTGCGGCAAGAGCTGGGCGCCCTCGGGAAGGTCCTTCAGCCCGTAGAGCGAGAGCTGGGCCTTGCGCGGCGAGAAACCGGTCTTAGGCCAGATGCCCGTGGTGCGCGCATTGGCAGGGGAGATATAGGTGTAGCTTCCGTAGCCCACCATGCTCGGTCCCCACATCACCGGCTGCTCGCCGGTGGCTTCGCGGAAGATGCGGTCCAGTTCGTGGCCGTCAACCCGGCGCTTGGCCGGGGTTGCCGCCTCAATGAATTCCTCCACGCTGGCCTCAGTTGGAAGGGTCTTCTGACTTGTTGGCAAGTGATGCCTCCTCGGGTGCTCCAGGTGATTCGGCCTGGAAAATTGTCGACAGCTTGCGGTACTGGCTGGTGCCCATGGCCAGCAGCGCCACCACAATCATGATCAGCCCGCCGGCCAGGAATATCAAGGCGATGCCGCGCGCCTGGCCTTGCCCCACCAGCCAGCCGAAGCGGTCGTCGCCCGCTGGCGAGCGCATGAAGGGGATGACCAGGTACTGGGCAATCGGCGCGATCAGGAAAGCGGTAATCGGCGCCGCGGCGGCTTCCATCATCTGGGCGAAGCCGAACACCCGGCCCTGGCGGCGGAAGGTGACCACCTTCTGGATCACCGTTTGCTCCGAGGCTTCCACCGCCGGGATCAGCATCATGTAGAGCCAGATGCCCAGCACATAGAGCCACGTCCATTCGCGGATGGTGAAGATCGCGCCGAGGAATCCCATGACGGCAACCAGCAGGAGCATGGTGCGGATCGGGTTGGCCCCCAGGCCGAACTTGGCGATGGCCAAGCCGCCGATGATGAAGCCGGTGGATGCCAGCCCGAAGGTGATGCCCCAGGCTTCGACCGGCATGATGGTCAGCCCGTAGGGATCCATCAGCGCCATGTAGGTGCCGCCGATGAAGTTGTTGAACATCGAGAAGATGATCAGCGCGAATAGGCCAGGGATGGCCATCACTGTAGTGAAGCCCAGGCGCAGGTCGCTGGTCCTGGTCCGCCCCTCCTCCTTTTCCGGTTCCTCCTCCGGGATGGAGATGCCCAAAAGGTGCAGCATCGTGACCACGACCATCACGATGGCAATGGCCAGCGTCCATCCCATCCCCAGCAGTCCGATGGACAGCCCGGAGAACACGCTGGTGATGATGAAGGCGATGCCCTGCACCGTGCCTACCAGTCCGTTGGCGTTGGCATGGCGCTCGACCGGGATCAGCAAGGTGACCGTCGTGGACAGCGCGATGCCTCGCATCTGCTCCACGATCGCGCCGAACAGGATGACCAGGCAGAAGATCCAGAACTGCCATCCTCCGATATCCAGGATGTCCTTCGTGGGCAGCCAGAGGTAGATCAGCCCAGCCAGGGAAAAGGCCACAGCGGTGATCATCGCGGAGAAGACGAAGACCGATTTCTTGCGGTGGTTGTCCACGATCGTCCCGAAAACCATGGAGAACACGGAGATCAGCAGCATGAATGCGCCGCCGATGATGCCGGTGGCCATGACGTTCTCGGTCTCCAGGTACACCCAGAAGGTCAGCGCGAACCACAGGTAGCTGGTGGTGAGGTTCGCGACGGCGGTGTTGACCAGGATGTGCATGAAAGAGCGCTGGCCCTGCGGCGGAACTTCGGGGTTCTGGCCGTGGGCTGGCGGGAGATTAGGGGGTCCTTCATCGCGCATGGGCAAGCCTGCTTCGAAAAAGTGGCTGGTGGTCGTAGCAAAAGAATACGCCGATGCATTGATAGGCAACAGGTGTGAATTCAGACGATCGAAAACATAGTAGTCAGATGCCTAGCCCAAGCCTAGGCATAACCCTAGTGTGACCGCCCGCACTTTCTGCCAAGGTTGAATCCATGCAAACCGGCTGCAGCGGTTTCCCCTTTAAACGAGCATTGAATGGACGGAGCACACCACGCCATGACCGAGACCCTGAACGAGGTATCCAGCCTGCTGGATAACGCGCTGGTTGACAGCCCGGAAACCGGAGAGTTCCGCGCCAACCGAAATATCTTCACCGACGAAGAGATTTTCGAGATGGAAATGAAGCACATCTGGGAAGGCAACTGGGTGTACTTGGCCCACGAGTCCCAGATCCCGAACATCGGCGACTACTACACCACCAACATCGGCCGCCAGCCCATCATCATCTCGCGCAACAAGCAGGGCGAACTCAACGCGCTGATCAACGCCTGCAGCCACCGCGGAGCCATGCTCTGCCGGCGCAAGACCGATAACCGCACCACCTTCACCTGCCCGTTCCACGGCTGGACCTTCAACAACTCCGGCAAGCTGCTCAAGGTCAAGGATTCGCGGGGAGCTGGCTACCCGGAGCAGTTCAACAAGGACGGCTCCCACGATTTGACCAAGGTCGCCCGTTTCGAGAACTACCGCGGTTTCCTCTTCGGCTCGCTGAACGCCGATGTCCTGCCGCTGGAAGAGCACCTGGGCGAGGCCACGAAGATCATCGACATGATGGTTGACCAGTCCGAAGAAGGCCTGGAAGTGCTGCGCGGCGCCTCGACCTACACCTATGACGGCAACTGGAAGCTGCAGGCGGAGAACGGCGCCGACGGCTACCACGTCTCGGCCACCCACTGGAACTACGCCGCCACCCAGGCCCGCCGCGCCAACGGCGAATCCTCCAACGACACCAAGACCATGGACGCCGGCGGCTGGGACAAGCAGAAGGGCGGCTACTACTCCTTCGAGCACGGCCACCTGCTGCTGTGGACCGAATGGCTGGACCCGGCCAACCGCCCGCTGGCCGAGAAGCGCGACGAGCTGGTTGCCAAGTTCGGCGAAGCCAAGGCCGACTGGATGATCGGCATTTCGCGCAACCTGTGCCTGTACCCGAACGTGTACCTGATGGACCAGTTCGGCTCGCAGATCCGCGTCTTCCGGCCGGTGGCAGTGGACAAGACCGAGGTGACCATCTATTGCTTCGCCCCGGTGGGCGAGTCGGACACCGCGCGCGCGGCCCGCATCCGCCAGTACGAGGACTTCTTCAACGCCTCGGGCATGGCCACCCCGGATGACCTGGAAGAATTCCGCTCCTGCCAGAAGACCTACCTGGCCACCTCGGCGCAGTGGAATGACCTCTCGCGCGGCCAGGCCCACCAGATCACCGGCCCGGATGAGAACGCGGACAAGGTGGGCCTGAAGCCCATCTCCTCCGGAGCGCGCACCGAGGACGAGGGCTTGTACCCGATCCAGCACGGCTACTGGCTGCAGACCATGCGCCAAGCCGTGGATAACGAACGCGAAGCACAGAACTAAGGTCGAAGGGACAAGACAGATGAGCACCATCGCACTGACCGAGGCGCCGACTTCCAACGGCGCAGTCACCACCGCGGATATCGCGCAGTTCCTCTACCAGGAAGCCCGCTTCCTCGATGACCGCGACTTCGACCGTTGGCTGGACTGCTACCACCCGGAAGCCACCTTCTGGATGCCGGCCTGGGCCGATGACGAGCAGCTGACCGAAGATCCGCAGCGCGAGATCTCGCTGATCTACTACGCTAACCGCGGCGGCCTGGAAGACCGCGTCTTCCGCATCAAGACCGACCGCTCCTCGGCCACCTCGCTGCCCGAGCCGCGCACCGGGCACAACATCACCAACGTGGAGATCGTTGCAGTGGACGGCGACAAGGTGGACATCCGCTTCAACTGGTTCACCCTGTACTACCGCTACCAGAACGTGGACACCTACTTCGGCACCTCGTTCTACACGATCGACTACTCCGGCACTGCGCCGGTGATCACCGCGAAGAAGGTCGTCCTGAAGAACGACTACATCCACCACGTCGTGGACATCTACCACATTTAAGCGACACCCATTGGGCGGCGGGGCCAGTGCAGGCCCCGCCGAATCGCCCATCCCCGAATCCTGTGAAATGAGCATGCCATGTCCCACCAGGTAGCCCTCGCCTTTGAAGACGGAATCACCCGCTTCATCAAGGTCGGCGCGAACGAAACCGTCGCCGATGCCTCCTACAAAGCCCGCATCAACATCCCGCTGGACTGCCGCGACGGCGCCTGCGGCACCTGCAAGGCCTTCTGCGAGTCGGGCAAGTACGACGGCGGCGACTACATCGAAGAAGCCTTGACCGACGACGAGGCAGAGGCCGGATACTGCCTGCCCTGCCAGATGGTCCCCGAATCCGACCTCGTGCTGCAGATCCCGACCACCTCGGATGTCGCCAAGACCTCGGCCGCCTCCTTCGAATCCACGCTGAGCGAGATCCGCCGCATCTCCGAAACCACCTACGCCTTCAGCCTCGAGGTGGACAAGCGCGAAGACCTCTCCTTCCTGCCGGGCCAGTACGTGAACATCGAGGTCCCCGGCTCCGGCGGGCAAACCCGTTCCTACTCCTTCAGCTCGGGCCCGGAAGTGGACATCGTCTCCTTCCTGATCCGCATCACCGATGGCGGTCTGATGTCCACCTACATGCGCGACGTTGCGCAGGTGGGCGACCGCATCACCTTCACCGGCCCGATGGGCAGCTTCTTCCTGCGCGAACCCAAGCGCCAATCGCTGCTGCTCGCCGGCGGTACCGGCCTGGCCCCGCTGCTGGCCATCCTGGAGAAGCTGGCCGGCATGGACAACCCGCACCCGGTGCACCTGATCTACGGCGTGAACACCGACATCGACCTGGTCGAACTCGATGTGCTGCAGGACTACACCCAGCGCATCGCGGGCTTCAGCTTCGACACCGTGGTGGGTGACCCGGACAGCGCTTCACAGAAGAAGGGCTACGTCACCAACCACTTCGAGCCGCAGCACCTGGCCGAGGGCGACGTGGACATCTACCTGTGCGGCCCGCCTCCGATGGTGGAGGGCGTGCGCCGCCATCTGGAAGCCGAAGGCCTCAAGCCGCAGAATTTCTACTACGAGAAGTTCGCGCTGGCCGTCGTTCCGGACGCCGAGCCTGCCGCCCCGGCTGCCGAGGCGCCCGCCGCGCAAGCCGCCGCCGACCAGGGCTACGAAATCGGCGAGGAGCACGCCAGCTTCGAGGCCCAGTTCGATGCGCGCATGGCCTTGGAACTGGCCGTCGTCGAGCTGACCATGGGCAAGCTGGCCGAGGGCCAGCTGGGCGAATTCAAGGTCCTGGCCGAACTGGCCGGCAAGACCCTGGACGGCGAGAAGTTCATCAACGCCGAGGAATTCACCGTCACCAATGACGCCTTCCACGAATTCCTGTTCAAGGCCGTGGGCAACGAGCACCTGCTGCAGGCCTACCGCCGCCTGGACGTGCCGGCGCTGATGGCCGCCGTGCTGCGCCAGGAGCACTGGATCGACGGGGCCGTGGACGCCGACCACCTGGGCATCGTCGCCGCTTTCGAGAAGCAGGACATCGCCGCTGCCCGCGCGGCGATCACCGCGCACAACCAGCACGCCAAGGCCACCATGGCCGCCGCTTCCAAGGCAGCGGCCCAGTGAGCGCCGGGCTGCCCGAGTCCTTCCATCCGGGCCGCTTTGCCGGCAAGGTCGTCATGGTCACCGGCGCCGCCCAGGGCATCGGCTGGTCCGTGGCCCGGCGCATCGCCGCCGAGGGCGGGGAAATGGTGCTCGTGGACCGCGCGGCGCTGATCCACGAGGTGGCCGGGGCCCTGCGCGCCGACGGCGCCACCGCGCTGAGCGTGACCGCCGACCTGGAAACCTACGAGGGCGCGCTGGCTGCGGTCACCGCCGCGAAGGACCAGTTCGGACGCATCGATGTGCTGGTCAACAACGTGGGCGGAACCATTTGGGCCAAGCCCTACGAGCACTACGCGCCCGAGGAGATCGAAAAGGAAATCCGGCGATCGCTGTTCCCGACCTTGTGGATGTGCCGTGCGGTCTTCGAGGAAATGGTCCAGGCCCGATCCGGAACCATCGTGAACGTCTCCTCGGTCGCCACCCGCGGCATGAACCGCGTCCCGTACGCGGCGGCCAAGGGCGGGGTCAAGGCCATCACCTCGGCGCTGGCCATGGAGGGCGCCGAGTTGGGCATCCGCGTGGTCGCCACCGCGCCGGGCGGCACCGAAGCCCCTGAACGGGTAGTCAAGCGCGGGCCGGCGCCCACCGGCGAGCAGGAAAACGCCTGGTACCAGGCCATCGTGGACCAGACCGTGGACTCAACCTTGCTCAAGCGCTACGGCACCTTGGACGAGCAGTCGGCGCCCATCGTGTTCCTGGCCTCGGATGAGGCCTCCTACATCACCGGTTCCACCCTCGCGGTGGCCGGAGGAGACCTCGGCTAGCGGCAGTCCCGGCACCGCAAACGCACCACCATGGAACAAACGGCTCGTGATCACGGGCCGTTTGTTCCATCCAGCACCAACCCGGCCGTGCTTCCAGCGCCGGGCACGTATTTTCCGGGGAACAACGAGGTTCCCCGGTCACCGCAAACGAACGGAAAAACACGTGAATACCAGCCCAATGACATCCAGCAATGCCGCCAATGGCGCCGTGCGCTGGGTGGTGGTGATCGCCGCCATCGCCCTGATCTTCGACGGCTACGACCTGGTGGTTTTCGGAACCATCGTCTCCACGCTGCTGGCGGACCCCAGCCAGCTCGGCCAGCTCGATGAAGCCGCCGCCGGATTGCTGGGCAGCTACGCGCTGCTCGGCGTGATGGTCGGTGCGCTGTCCACCGGCGCGATCGGCGACTACATCGGCCGGCGCAAGGCGATGATCACCGGCATCATCTGGTTCTCCGTCGGCATGGGCCTGACCGCGCTGGCCCCCGACACCCTGTGGTTCGGCATCCTGCGCTTCCTCACCGGCATGGGCGTGGGCGCGATCGTGGCCACCGCTGGCGCGGTGGTGGCCGAGTTCGCCCCGAAGAACCGCCGCAACTACTACAACGCGATCGTCTACTCGGGCGTGCCAGCCGGGGGCGTGCTCGCCTCGCTGCTGGCCATGGTGCTCAGCGACGTGATCGGCTGGCGCGGGCTGTTCCTCATCGGCGCGCTGCCGCTGCTGTTCCTGCTGCCGATGGCCTGGTTCAAGCTGCCCGAATCCCCGCAGTGGCTGCTCTCCCGCGGCCGCGTGGCTGAAGCCCGCGAGGTGGCTGCGCGCACCGGAATGCTGCTGGAACTTCCCATCGACGCCGATGCCGGGCAGCTGAAGGCCGAACGTGTGGGCTTCGCCGCGCTGGCCACCAGGCGCTACGCGCTGCCTACCGCACTGCTGGGCATGATGAGCTTCGCCGGACTGCTGCTGACCTATGGGCTGAACACCTGGATGCCGGAAATCATGCAGCAGGCAGGCTACGGCAAGTCCCATTCGCTGCTCTTCTTGCTGGTGCTGAACCTCGCCGCGGTCTTCGGCGGGCTGCTGGCTTCGGTGGCCGCCGACCGGGTCGGCCCCAAGCAGGTCGTGGCGCTGACCTTCTTCCTGGCCGCGCTGGCAATGGTGCTGCTGACCCTCAAGCTCCCGCTGGGCTTGCTGCTGTCCCTGGTGGCAGTGGCAGGTGTGGGAACCATCGGCACGCAGGTGCTGATCTACGGATTTGTGTCGAACTACTACCACAGTGCCGCCCGCGGGGCCGGGGTGGCCTGGTGCGCCGGATTCGGCAGGCTGGGCGGGATCTTCGGCCCGCTGCTGGGCGGACTGCTGCTTTCGGCGGGAGTTTCCCCGGGAACCGCATTCTATGTCTTCGCCGCAGTTGCTATCGTTGGAACGCTGGTCACCACCTGCGTCCCGATGACCCGTTCGGACGCGCAGCGCAGCGCGCAAGAAGAGCTGGCTGCCGCGGGAGCAGGGAAGTAGCAGCACATCGAAACGCAACGCGGCGACGCAGGAAGGCTGGTGAACGCCATGCTCAGTGCCCAGCAGGGCCAGGATGCGCTCATCGGCCTTTCCCGCGAAGTCCAGCAAACTGGCAGTACCCTGGCCGTGCTGAAGGGTCCGCGCGGCAGCGGCAAGAGCACGATCATCAAGGCGCTGCTAACCCGGTTGGCCAGCCAATCGGTGCAGCTGGTGACCGCCTCGCGCTGGGAAACCGCGCAGCCCGGAGCCGCCTTGGGCCCGTTGCTGCAACGCAGCCACGCAGGCTCGGCCGGGGCGCTGGGCGAGGCCTTGCTGGAATACCTGCGCAGGGAGGCGCCGCAACCCCGTGTGCTGGTGCTGGAAAATGCGCAATGGGTCGATGACCTGAGCTTCCAGGCGCTGCACTACGCCTGGCGCCGCTTGCGCAATGAACCGGTACTCATCGTGCTGGTGATGCGCGACCAGAACCTGGCCAGGCTTTCACCGGAAACCCGGGAATTCCTGGCCGACAGCCAATTGAAGATCCTGCAGCTTCAAGTGCCCGATCCAACGCATGCGCGCGAGATTATCTGCGCCAGGACGGGGATCGACCTGCCGCCCATGGCCGTCGAGCAGCTGGTGGACTACACCGAGGGCAACCTGCAGGTGGTCATCGAGCTGGCCCAGGAGAATCCGGAGCACAGCTGGGAGCAGTTCGACCGCTGGCCGCCTGCCCCTCACGCCCTGTCCTTGCACGTCATCGAGCTATTGGAGGGGTTGGAACCGCGGGCGCGGGCGCTGCTGGAAGCGGCCGCGGTGCTCGGCGCGCAGGCCCGGATCGACAATATCGCCAAGCTGGTGGGCGAGGATGATCCGCTGCTGCCGATCCAGCAGATTCTCGACTCCTCGCTGGCGCAAACCCACGGCCATAGCGGGAAGGTGCGGCTCGGGTTCGAGAACGCATTGACCCAAATGGCTGTCTACCATCAGATCCCGCTGAGCACCCGCATCCGGTTGCATGCTTGCGCCGCGGACATCGTCGAGGACCAGGGGGCCAAGCTGGGCCATCGGGCCGATGCGAGCATCCTGCCCGATGGCAGCTTGTCGATGGAACTGCAAGACTACGCGCGGTCCCAAGGCAAGCGGGGCGAGTGGTCTTCGGCCGCTACCGCGTACTTCAGGGCCATGCACTTGTCCCCGGAACCGATGCGCCGCGACTCCCTGCTGCTCAACGCAGTGGATGCGATTGTCGCCGCCGGCGAGCTGCCGCGGGCGCAAACCTTCGCGCATCAGCTTTCGAGCTTGGAAAGCAGTCCGGAACGGGACGTGCTTTCCGGATACATCTCGATCCTGCAAGGCCGCGCCAACACCGCGCAGCGCTGGCTGTCCAGTGCCTGGCAGAACGCGGTCCAGCATCAGGACAACGATGTGATGGCCGCGATCGCCCAACGCCAAGTCCTCGATTCGCTGTGCCGTTTGAAGGGGCAGAAGATCATTGACTGGGCTGAGCAATCGCTGCGCCTTGCCCAGGTGGGCAGCCCGCTGGCCATCGAGAACGCAGCCATCCAAGGGCTCGGCCTGGCAATGATGGGCCGGGCTGATGAGGGGGAACAGGTCTTGATGGACCTGCTGGCCACCCTTCCGGCGGGAGCACAGCGCCAGCGCGCGGAAATGTCACTGGGCTGGGTCTACCTCGCGACCGATCGCGTGGAGCTGGCCCGGCACGAGCTCTCCGCAGCCAGCTCCACGGACTTCAGCGATGGTTCCCTGCGCATCTCGCTGTGGGCCAAAGCCTGGTCGGCGCGCGCTGAATTCCTCATGGGCGACTGGGACCAAGCGCTGGAGACGGTTCGATCCGCGCAGTCCCTGCAGGAGCGTTCTGAAATCCAGATCCTGCGTCCGCTGATCCAGCTGACCGCGGTGCAGATTCACGCATTGCGCGGCAATTGGGAGCAGGCGGATCTGCACCTACGCAAGTCGTGGGCACGCACCGGAAGCTATGCCATTATGGAGATGCCTTACCGGATGGCGCGGGCCGAGATTGCCCGGGCGCAGGCAAACCATGAAGAGGTTGTGCGGACGCTGGAACCATTGCTTCGGCTGGACCGTACGCAGGGCATCGACCAAGCAGGTTTCTGGACCTGGCAGGATACATACGCCATGGCGCTAATCCGTTGCGAACGCCTGGATGAAGCAGAAAATTTCGTACAGCCATTGCTGGAGAGTGCTCTCGCTTCAGGCCACCAGAGCGGAGCCGCTCGATTCCTGAGCGTGCAAGGCACCTTGCTGGCAGCCCGCGGTGATATCGACGCAGCCCGTTTGGCCTTTGAAGATGCCATCCGCCGTTTGGAAGGCATCGGGTCGGTCTACCACCGGGCAAAAATTGATTTCTACTACGGGCAATGCCTGCGCCGAGCCGGCAAGCGAGCCGAATGCGTTGCGCCGTTGACCCGCGCGCTGGCGATTTTCACGCACTTCGATGCATCCGTGTACATCGACCGCTGCACTCGTGAGCTCCAGGCAAGCGGAACCGGGATGCTGCGCAGGGAGAGTGCTGACTGGTCGACGCTGACGGCGCAGGAACAAGCCGTGGCCAAGCTGGTTTGCGAAGGTGCAAGCAATCGACGTGTCGCTGAAGAGCTGTATATAGGAACCAAGACAGTGCAATACCACCTGACCAAGATCTACACGAAGCTGGCGGTCTCAAACCGTACTGAGCTTGCTGCGCTGGCGCGTTTCGACCTTGAAGGATAGTGCCTTCCGACTGAAAAAAATTTTCATTCCCGAGGGCAGCAGAACCATGCGGAGTTCGAGTTGACCTACGCGCTGTGACTGTAGATTTTTTTCATTCAGCACGAATCGCTTGAATCGAACGCGGCCGGGATTCTTGATTCAGGCCGCGTCCAGCATTGCAACCAGACTCAAAGCCGTTGCTCCTGCGAAGTATGGGTGGTGTGGTGGTGCTAGTGACTGAAAAAATTTATCGCTCGAAATCCAAATCAGGTACTGGCTCTAGCTGGTTTCGGTTCCGGGCAGGCCCTCATCTTGGCCGAGCCCCAGTACTCGCCGCACTTCGGGGGTCAATTGCACCTCGCAGGCCGCAGCCTCCTGGGGACGTTGAGGACAACGATCGTTGACATGATCAAATTTCTCCACGTTGTCCACGCTCTCGGGAACCGTGATTGACCGCAGCCCGTGCGGAGATACCCACGTCTTGGAGCCATCCGGGCAAGCGAAGACCTTCCAGCCAAGCGCGTGCTTGTACATCTGATGCTGCTTGCACAAGAGATGAGTGTTCTGCCGGGTAGTGTGGCCGCCCTGTCCATACGCTTCGATGTGATCAATTTCCGAACGATCGGGCAGGCGGTGGCAACCAGGGAAACCGCAATGCTGGTCGCGGTAACGCAGCAAATCGCGCAACCCCTGGGAAGGCCGATATTTCTTGGGCTCCACATCAATTGCGGCTCCCGTCCACGGGTCGGTCAGAACGCGCTGGAACGACGGAGCATCCGCGGCGATTTCCAACGCTACGCCGATTGGGATCGGCCCGTAACCTTCCAAATCAGCGAGGGCGCGAGCGGGATTCGCGAGCATTTCAATGGCTGGGATCGTGATGGCAACCCGTGGCTTCAGCGGCATGCCTTCCATTCCGGGCCAGCCATGCAGATACACGTCCGCAAGCACATCGGCTTCAACCTGCGTTTGCGTGCGCAGATCCTTGGAATCAGTGATCTGGGCGGCTGCCTGCTTTATCGAGTTGCGAATCGAATGGATGACATCAGCGCGGTGATGCAGCTGCAAGGTAGCCATGCCATTCTCCTCATTCCACACCTTGAGATTACGGGCTGCGAATGCGTTCTTCTGCCGGTTCTCTGCCGAATTGGGATTCATCCGGTCGTGAAAGCGACGGGCCCGCTGGTAGACGGTCTCGTCGCAGGCTGTTCTTGCCAGAGGCAGCAAATTTTCCTCCATGCGGCCGACCTGCTCCGGGGAAAGGTCTTGCGAGTATTTGACGATGTCGTGGGCGGCCTTAACGGTAATCTCACCTGCAGCGAGCGCGGCAAGGGTGGCTTTGCAGGCGTGGCGCAAGCCCTTGGCATGGAACATCCGCTTGCTGGCTTTACGGACGGATTCGCGCAATGCGACAGCTGACTCAGCTACGAAATTGGAGTTGATGACCTGCTCGCTGCCACGGTCTATGCCATAGTATTCGGCACTCTTGCTGGCTTCGGCTTCCTCGTCTGGGGTGTGGGCATGCTCGGTGGCAATCAGGTCATTGAAGGACGCGCTGACCTGCTCGACTCCGTCTGCCAGTAAAACGCAGATAGCGGCTTCAGCGCTGCTCATCAGGCGTTGGAGTTTCTTCAGGCGTTCCAATGCGTCTCCGGGCCCATCCACGGGGCCCGCATTGAATAGTTCGTCGGCAACCTGCTTGATGGGTCCGAAGAACAACTGGTGCTCGCGATGGGCGTCGAGCGCTGACGCTCTGTGCGACTCCATGCGGGTGCCCGGCGGGCGCAGTGGAAGGCGATGTTCATCGTCGTGATCGTCTAGATATGCGGGAATAGTCATAGTTAACGTTCGCGCAGATTATCGACAGTATCTTCTGGTTCGAAACCAATTGTGGATAAGTTCTAGAAAGTTTATACGAATGCGATTAAGCGTGATTCCGGCGCGAAAATCGCTAGATCAGGGAAGGCAGTAATGGGTGCCGTGCTAGTTGCTAGTTGGATGCAGGGGGCGCGGCGGGCGGGTGAAGGCAGTTCGGATGCCAAAGGCTGCCATGGCTGCGAGTATGGCAAAGGCGAGGACGCTGGCCATGTACAGGGGTGCGGCTAGATCCGCGGCGGCATCGGCGTTCCAATCGGCAAAGGTGTCGCCCACCGAGTTCATATTGGCGAAGGAAGCGAAGAAATAAGCCGGTGCGCCTAAGGCAATGATCAGGCTCCAAGCTCCGATAGCCGCCCAGGCGGGCAGCTTGCGTCCGGCGGAAACTACCGGAACGAGCCAAGAAATGGCGAGGGCGGTTCCAGTGGCTGCGAAGACCCACCCTCCAAGCGAGTCGTAATTCTGGTCCATTGAGGCCATCTCGGAAATGGTTTCATCGAGGGAGAGTCCACTTGCTGCGGTCACGGCCCAATTGTTCATGAGCAGTGAGCCGTAAGCCGCGTAAGCCACGATCATGGCGAACCCGGAGATGGCTAGAAGTTTACGCATGTCAGTAGCCTAACAGTGCACTAGTCAACTCGGTGGGATAACCAATACGCGTATGAGTTGGGCGTCCATGCTACTTCCTTGCACGATCAAGCTGTCCTGAGGCCAGCTGCCTGTATTCCAGTGCAAGAATCCGTGAATCAGATGCCCTTAGTCGGTAAGGTGCATTATGTGCCGATCGGGAGCCCAAAGCGATCGCGCGAGCGATACCACCCAGCGCCGCAATGAGGCGCCAACCGTTAGAAGGAGACTAGGGATGATCTTCACCAAAAAAGGCGACGCCGCAGTTCTGGCCAAGCTCAGCACAGCTCCAGCACCCTATCGCGAGATTGCCGAACGGCTTCACACCATAATCATGCAGAGCGCACCATCGCTGGAGCCGATCGTCCGCTGGGGACTTCCGTTTTACGTCCGGGATGGCAAAGACGTCTGCTACATCAAGCCTGACAAGGACTTCGTAGCTTTCGGTTTTGGAGAAGTCGTGAATCCTGCCTACGAGGAAGGCTCCCACATGCATCCAGTTGCATGGACTATCACCTCGCTGGATTCTGCAACGGAAGACAGGATCCGGGACCTGGTGAAGAAGGCCGCGGGCTGATCCCGAGCAAGCTAGCTGGCCGCAAGATGAACAGTGCGCCCGCTGCAGGCAGCCGCATTGCCTGGAGTCCGTCCTCAAGTGCGCCGAAGGTCCCGGCAGCGTCATTGCTGTCGGGACCTTCCGCTTCGCGTCGGTAGTACTGAGGGCAAAAGCCTAGGCGGCAAGCATCGAGATGCCGTGCTCCTCTTCTGGCATCCATCCGGTCCAGGCCCAGTGGTTCTGGGGTTCGCTGGCATCGGCAGCTCGGTGCGCGATGGATTGGGGTTGGAACTTCCCGGCTGGATCGTTCAGTGTTGAAGCATTCATGCTGCGCTCCCATTGGATTGGCGGGTGTTCGCCCGTTCGTCGAGGTTCCGGGTACGGCAACGGCGGGGGTCCGGCCAATGCTGCCGGGACCCCCGCCGTGTTGAGGCGCGCTGGGGCTTACTTCACAGGGTCGAGCACGAAGTCGTAGGTGACCTGCTTGCCGTTGCCCGATGCTGCTGGGTGCACGTCGAGCATCAGTTCCGGCTTCACCGCGGTGGCGATGTCGTCGTCGTTGTGCGCATCGCCCGGGAAGTACAGCTGGGCGGTGAGCAACTCGTGGCCCTCGGCGGAGACCTTCAGGTGCAGGTGCGCTGGGCGCCACGCGTGCCAGCCGGCGGCGGCGATCAGCTGGCCGCAGGCGCCGTCGGTCGGGATCTGGTACGGGGCTGGCTGCATGGTGTTGATCTGGAAGTTGCCTTCCTCGTCAGCAATGAAGGTGCCGCGCAGGTTCCACTCGGGGATGCCAGGGGCGAACTGCGAGTAGAAGCCCTCTTCGTCTGCGTGCCACAGCTCGATCTTGGCGTTCTTCAGCGCCGAGCCGTCGGTGGAGCGGACCTGGCCCTGGAAGAGCAGGTTGGTGCCCTTCTCGTCCTCGCGCATCGAGATGGTGGCAGGGGTGTTCTGCGAAGGCGCTTCGGGCACGTAGTAAGGGCCTTCGATCGAGCCCTTGTTGCCTTCGCGGTGGTCGGTGGCGACCTCTTCCACCGAGTGCTCCAGCCACACGTCCAGGAACAATGGCCATTCGCCGTCGTCGCCAACCTTGATCAACCATGCCTTCAGGGCATTGAACTCGTCGTAGCTCACGCGCTCTTCGAGGATGATGTCGTTGGCGGCCTTGACGAGCTTGGAAGCAAGCATGTTCACGCGCTCGGTGGAGGTCGCGATGCTGCCGAGCTTGCCGGAGTTGCGGAAGCTGTCGGTGGCGGCGTTGCCGGACTTGGCTGCAGTTGCGTCTGCTGGAGTTTCAGTGGTCATGGTGACTCCCCTAAATTATGTGGTGTGGCGGATGCGGATCCATACTGTGACCCCCATCATCCCGGGTGATTGATATTCAATGTAGTGCAGCGTCTATGCCAAGTGAAATACTCATTTGTCGGCCATTGGAACGTTTTGAATATCAATGCTTGTGGGCTGGGACACGGAGGGAATCCGCCGGTCCGGAAAAGTCCTAGGCCAGCGAATTCGGATGCTTGGCCAGCGCGGTGACCTTGATCTTCATGTACGGGTACATCGGGAAGCCGCTGAGGATTTCGTGCAGTTCGTCGTTGGATTCGACGTTGTACAGCGAGTGGTTCGCGTACTCGCCGACCACGCGCCAGATGCCCTGCATCTTGCCGCTGCGCTGCAGGCTTGCGGAGTACTCCTTTTCCCGGGCCTGGAAGTCAGCGACTTGCTCATTGGTCAGGTGGTCCGGGAAAACAACGTCCATACGGGCGAGGAACAACATGGGGATCTCCTTTAGTTCGAGGTGGAAAGCACGTGGTCCTGGCGGTAGCGCGCCAGCTTGGATTCGTCGATGGCGGCGCCCACGCCGGGCACGGTGCGTACCGGAATGCGGCCGTTGACGATCTGCAGCGGCTCGGCGAGCAGGTCATCGGCCATGTCCAGGAAATTGGACAGTTCGCCGGCGCGGCGGCTGGTGGCTTCGAAGGCCGCGCCGAAGGTCACCGTGGCCAGCGAACCGACCTGGGTGTCGATCTGGTTGCCCATGGTGACATCCACGCCCAGCCCGGTGCACAGGCCCAGGATTTCGGTGGCTTCGGTGAAGCCCGAGCGGGCGGTCTTGATGCAGATCGCGTTCGCGCCGCCGGAGAGCAGCTCGCGCGAGGCATCGCCCGCGGTGGGCGCGGACTCGTCGGCGACGATCGGGATCGGGGAGCGTTCGACCAGGCGGCGTCGGCTCATCGCTTCCTTGGCATCGCACGGCTCTTCGAGCATGGTCAGACCCAGGCCCTCGGTCTTGCGCAGCACCTCCATGGACTCGTTCGCGCTCCAGCCGCGGTTGGCGTCCAGGTAGAGCTCCACGTCCTCGCCCAGCCCTTCGCGCAGCACGCGGCAGGCCTCGATGTCCAGGGCGAGCGGGCGGCGGCCGACCTTGAGCTTGAAGGTGGTGATGCCGTACTGTTCGCCGAAGCGCAGGGCCTCGTCGAGCAGCGCCTGGGCGGGCTTGAAGCCGAGCATGTGGCTCACGCGCATCGAGTCGGTGAAGCCGCCAAGCAGCTTGTGCACCGGCGTGCCCAGCGCCTGGCCGATGGCGTCCCAGACGGCGATGTCGATCGCGCCCTTGGCCACCTGGTTGTGGATGGTCCTATCCAGCACCTGGCGGATCTTGGCGCGGTCCATGATCTCCAGGCCGATCAGCTGCGGGGCGAAGACATCCTGCACGATCGCGACGATGGACTTCTGCGTCTCGCCGTAGGTGTACGGGCGCGGCGGGGCGTCGGCGGTGCCGATCACGCCTTCGTCGGTGTGCACGCGGATGAGCACGTGCTCGGCGGTGTGCACCTCGCCGCTGGCAAAGCGCAGCGGGTGGTTGTAGGGGATGGCGTAGGGGATTGTTTCAATCCGCTGGATTCGCATCGGGGTCCAGCCTTTCTAGGGGGTTGAGCAATGTGCAAAGTTCCAGGAAGTTGCGCACCAGCGCAGACTCGTTGCCGGCCTTCCAGGCGATCGCCAGGTCGACGGCCGGTGCGTTGCGCAGCGACCGGAAGGTGATCCGGGTGCTGTGCGGCAGGTAGTGGGTGGTGGGCAGCAGCCCGATGCCCAGGCCCGCGGCGACGAAGGTGAGCAGGGTGGAAGTCTCGCTGGCCACCTGCGCGATCTGCGGGGCGAAGCCCACGCGGCGGCAGGAGTCCATGATGATGTTGTTCACCGCGGAGGATGGCGGGTAGCAGATGAACTTCTCGCCAGCCAGCTGTTCCAGGTCCAGCTCATCGTGGGCGGCGAGGGGGTGGCCCAGCGGCAGCGCCACGGCCAGGTGGTCGCGGTCCAGCAGCATGTAGTCCACCTCGGTGCCGCGCACCGGCGGGCGCAGGATAGCCAGGTCCAGGCGTCCCTCGACCAGTCCCTCGACCATCTGCGGGGTGAGCATTTCGCCCTGCACGTTCAGCTGCAGGCCCGGCATCTGCTGGGAGCTGGCTTCGATGAGCTTGGGCATGATGCGCGAGGTGGCGCTGCCGGTGGAACCCAGTCGCAGCACGCCCAGCGCGCCTTGGCCCACGGTGCGCACATCGCGGGAGAGCTGGTCGAGCTCTGCAAGCAGGATGCGCCCGCGGCGCAGCAGCAGCTCACCGGCGTTGGTCAGTTCCACCTTGCGCGTGGTGCGGATCAGCAGCTGGGTATCCAGGGTCTCTTCGAGCTGCTTGATCTGCTGGGAGAGCGGTGGCTGCGCGATATGCAGGCGCGCCGCTGCGCGGCCGAAATGGCGTTCTTCGGCGACGGCGACAAAGTAGCGAAGTAGTCTCGTGTCCATGGTGCTCCGATCGTCGGACCGCGCGTCGAATGCGCAGAAGACGCTTGCTGGCAACTCTAACGCGGCGATCCAAGAGGGTAAAATACTTATTCTGGGTCGATTGAGAGTCTACAAGTATGAATGCTTGGGTCGCACTGTATTCAACGATTGATTTCCAGACCGGAATCACGCCGGGAGGCACTGGACTGCCATGGACCGCCACCGCCCCATGTCGCCACTTGGCCACCAGCACGGCTCCTTCCTGGTGCTTGGCAGCGGGACAGCTCGCGGCTAGGGTGTGAATGTGACGCTGGGCACATGTTTCGTGTCCGCGCAGATTCCGACGAGGCGATCCATGAAGGGGTACGCAGATGAAGGCTTATGCCCAGGGCGAGAGCGGACCGCAGCTGATCGAAGAGACGATCGGAGCCAGCTTCGAACGCACCGCAGCCCGCTTCGGCCCGGCAGAAGCACTGGTCGAAGCGGCCAGCGGACGGCGTTGGTCATGGAATGACCTGGATGCGCAGATCAACGCCCTGGCCAAGGGCCTGCTGGCCGCCGGCCTGGAGGCGGGAGACCGGGTGGGCATCTGGGCGCCTAACTGCGCGGAATGGGTATTCGCGCAATACGCCACCGCGAAGATCGGCGTCATCCTGGTCAACGTCAACCCTGCCTACCGCACCCACGAATACGCCTACGCGGTCAACCACTCCGGGGTGCGCCTGCTGCTGGCGGTCTCCGAATTCAAGACCAGCAACTACCGTTCGATGGTGGAGGCGACCCGCGCCGACACCCCGAGCCTCGAACGCGTGGTCTACGTGGACACCGGGGACTTCGCGCAATTGCTGGCCGAGGGCGAGCAGGTCAGCGACGAGGAGCTGGCCCGGCATCTGGCGGCCACCAAGCCCGGGGATCCGATCAACATCCAGTACACCTCGGGCACCACCGGCTACCCCAAGGGCGCGGTGCTCAGCCACCGCAACATCCTGAATAACGGCTACCAGGTCACCGGCATGATCGACCTGGACGAGCATGACCGGCTGTGCATCCCGGTGCCGTTCTACCACTGCTTCGGCATGGTGATGGGCAACCTGGGCTGCACCTCCCGGGGCGCGACCATCGTCATCCCGGCCCCGGGCTTCGATGCCGAAACCACGCTGCGGGTAGTGGCGGAGGAGAAGTGCACGGGCCTGTACGGGGTGCCCACGATGTTCATCGCCATGCAGAACCTGCCCAATTTCAAGGACTTCGACCTCTCGTCGCTGCGCACCGGCATCATGGCCGGATCCATCTGCCCGGTCGAGGTGATGCGCCGCTGCATCGACGAGATGGGCATGGACGGGGTGTCCATTGCCTACGGCATGACCGAGACCTCGCCGGTCTCCTGCCAGACCCGCAGCGACGACGATATCGAGCGCCGCACCTCCACCATCGGCCGGGTGCACCCGCATGTGGAAATCAAGGTGGTGGACCCGGTGAGCGGCGAAACCCTGCAGCGCGGGGAAACCGGCGAATACTGCACCCGCGGCTACTCGGTGATGCTCGGCTACTGGAACGACGAAGACAAGACCCGGGCGGCCATCGACGACGAGGGTTGGATGCACACCGGCGACTTGGCGGTGATGCGCGAGGACGGGTACTGCACCATCGTGGGCCGCATCAAGGACATGGTGATCCGCGGCGGGGAGAACATCTACCCGGCGGAAATCGAGGAATTCCTCTACAAGCATCCGGATATCGAGGACGTGCAGGTGATCGGGGTGCCCGATGAGAAGTACGGCGAGGCGGTCTGCGCCTGCATCCGCATGAGGGACGGCCGCGAACCCCTGGACGTTGCGGCCATCGGCGAATACTGCACCGGGCATCTGGCGCATTACAAGATCCCCGCCTACGTGCAGATCCTGCAGGATTTCCCGACCACCGTCACCGGGAAGATCCGCAAGAACCAGCTGCGCGAGGATGCGGCGAAAGTGCTCGAACTGTAGCCAAATGCCACCAGGCAGGGGCGCAAGGCACAGCGTTGCTTTGGGTGGAGGTGACCTTGGACATAAATACTGCGTCGATGATTTTTCCGACTGCTAGTTTTCCAAGTAGCTTGCCTTGGGCAAGCCTGGCATGATTCGCTGATCCAGATCAGGTCCAGGCCAGGGGTTGCCAAGGAATCCGAACGTGAATGGGGCGCGTACTTGCAGAAACATTTCAGCCGCTTAGTGGGCATCGCTGTCATTTTGATCGTCGTTCTCGCGGCCTCGCTCTTGGCCTGGGCGTTGAGCATGAGCGGGAAGCCTGCGCTGATGTGGAACCCGATCGAGGTCCATATCGGAAAACTCTGGACTACTTTCTACAGCACCGAGCTGCCGGATCTGTCCATCCTCGCTTTCGCTGTCGCCGCAGCAGTGATCCTGGTGCTGCTGGTGGTCCTGGGCGAACGCTTTGTCACCTGGCGCTATCGCCGGACGCCGATCCAGAAATCGAGCCGGCCGCTGGCGCCCAAAGCGGTGATGGCCCGGACGCGGGGCATCTACGCCGGGCCGGTGACCGTGACCGTGCTGATCCCGGCGCACAATGAAGAAGCCTCCCTGCCGTACACCCTGAAAGCACTGGAAGAGCAGAGCTTTGCCCCCTCGCGCATTATCGTGGTTGCCGACAACTGCACCGACCGGACCGTGCAAGTTGCCCGCGAGCACGGGGTCGAGGTGTTCGAATCGGTGGAGAACAAGCACAAGAAGGGCGGCGCGCTGAACCAGGCGCTGCACTCCATCCTGCCCGGGATGGGCGATAACGACTGCGTCATGGTGATGGATGCCGACAGCCAGATCGGCGCGGACTTCCTGGCAACCGCCCGGGACCGCTTCACCTGGGACCGCGCGCTGATGTCCGTGGGCGGGCTGTTCCACGGAGAAGAGGGCCATGGGCTGATCGGCCAGTTCCAGCGCAATGAGTACACCCGCTACCAACGCGAAATCGGCCGTCGCGACGGCCGGGTCTTCGTGCTGACCGGTACGGCCTCGGTATTCCGCGCGACGGCCCTGCGCGAAGTGGCTGCGGCGCGCGGGAGCATGCTGCCGGGCACCTGCGGCGAGGTCTACGACACGGCGGCTCTGACCGAAGACAACGAACTGACCATCGCGCTGAAAACCCTCGGTGCGCTGACCACATCGCCGCAGGACTGCACGGTGGTCACCGAGCTGATGCCCAACTGGAAGATGCTGTGGGCGCAGCGGCTGCGCTGGCAGCGCGGCGCCTTGGAGAACCTGGGCGCGTACGGAGTCACCCCGCAGACCACGCGGTACTGGGCCCAGCAGATCGGCATCGGCTACGGCGTGATCGCGCTGTTCAGCTATTTCGCGCTGATGATCATCATGCTGGTCTCCATGGACAACTGGGTGTGGTTCCCCTTCTGGATGCTGCTTGGAGCGCTCTTCGCTGTCGAGCGCGTGGTCACGGTCTGGCACGGCGGCTGGAAAGCCAGGATCATCGCCGCGCTGGTGATTCCGGAATTGGTCTATGACGCCTTCCTGGACCTTGCGTTCCTCAAGGGCGTAGGGGATATCGCGTTTGCCCGGAGCGCGGATTGGAAGCACGTCGACCACGCGGGCGCCGCACGTAAGGAAATCACCTCATGATGAACCTCCTCGTCCAGATTCCACGTGGAATCATTCTTCCCGAAAGCGTTCTGCTCAGTGATTGGTTCGCGGTGCTCGCTTCGTTCGTCGCGATCAACACCGTGCTCTATCTGGTTCTGGGACTGGCCAAGCTGCTGCCGGTGATCCGGATCCGCAGCTCGCGGGGACGGGAACGGCGCTCAGAAACCCGGAATATCGATCCCGAGGCGTCCGTGTAGCTCATGCATCGCAGCTGGCAAGCCCGCAAGCTCTATGCCCGGGCTGAAATAGAAGCCCTGCGCATAGTCGAAGTCCAGCTTCCGGGCCAGATCCAGATGTTCACCGGTTTCGATCCCCTCGACCAGAGTCCTGGCACCGATCTCGCGGGCAGCGGCCAGCAGGATGCCAACGTGTTCGCGAGCCTGCGTCGATGCCAGGTAGTGGATGAAAAGCGAACGGTCCAGCTTCACAATGTGCGGCTTCAGCCGGAGGATGCGCCCCCGCGTTGCATAGCCGATGCCGGCATCGTCAACCAGCAGCAGGCAGCCGAGCTCATCTGCATGGATGCGGGCGGCATCGCAAACTTCCGGCGCGGACTGCTCGTGCAGTTCCAGGCCCCAGAGCAGCCGGGGATCGAGTGCCGGCTTTGAGTGCGCGAACGCCCTGATCGCTGGACCCGAAGCATTCATGGTGAGCAGCAGCCCGTCGGGCAGGCCTTGGCTGGATTCGACGATGCGCTCCAGGGCGCGAAGCTCCAGTTCAACCAGGTTGCCTTCGGCCCGGGCCGCGGAGAAATGCTCGTCAGGGCTGCGCCCGTCGCTGAAGCGCGCCAGTGCCTCGAAACCAAGCAGCGTTGTGGAACGCAGGTTGATCAGTGGCTGGAATACGAACTTCATGGACTACCTAACCTGGCGGTATGGGCTGGCAACTTGATTGCTGATTAGGCTGTTGCTACGAATGAGATCTTACCGCGCCACTGGCCGGGATCACGCGGTTAAGATGAATTTAAGAGAAAGCGGGTGATGGCATGCCGAGGACAATGGATCGGCGGTCAAACGACGACGGAATTTGGTGGAGCCGGTTCCTGCCAGCCAGGCTCCGCCGCATCAAGCGATTGGAAGTGGCTGTCACAGGGATGGTGGCAGTTTTCCTGCTGCTTTTCTATGTGGTCAACCTGGGCAATGATTTCAGCTCTCCGCTCTTCCAGAAGCTGGCGGTAGCCAGGGTTGCCGGGGCGCTGGGGCTGGTGATCGCCGTGTGGTGGATGCTGGATCGTTTTCCGTTGTGGATCGCCTATCTCGGGGCCTTGGCCGAACTCTCGGCCTTCGTGGTCTTCGTGGGTTTTTCGCTCAACCATGAGCAGATCGTCTTCAGGCTCCAGGAATTTCCGCTCATCGCACTGTACATGTCGTGGCTCTTTCCCCCGGCCGTCACCCGGTGGACCATCTACCCGATCATGGCTTTCACGATTCCCTACTCGGTGTTCTTCGGCCCTGCTGTGGGCACCGAGCACCAAAGCGGGCTGTTGAACGTGCTGAGCTTGGTCTTCTTCACCGTCGCCGGGATGTTCGTCGGCCTCTACGTCAAGCGCCGGTTCCGCCAGCAAACCCAGATCGACGCATTGACCGGGGCCTTGAACCGCGTCGGGCTGGCCGTGCGCGGCGATGCCGCCGTGCTCTCCTCCCGGAAATACCGCAGGCCCCTGGCTGTGGCGCTGCTGGACCTGGACGGATTCAAGGAGATCAACGACCAAGGCGGCCACGAAGCCGGGGATCTTGCCTTGAAGCAACTGGTGCGGCATCTGCGCAGTGCCACGCGGGCCGGGGACCTGGTCAGCCGCTTGGGCGGCGATGAATTCGTGCTGGTTTTCCCTAATACGACCCGTGGCCAGGCTCAGGTGCTGATGGAGCGCATCGAGCTTACATCGCCGCTGGCGTGGAGCTTCGGAACGGCAGAAGCCCGCACGGATGACAACTTGAGCACGATGATTCTCCGTGCCGACCGGGACATGTACTCCTCCAAGCGCCTGCGGACGGCCGAACGCGGGAAGAGCGCGGAGGGAAGCTGAGCTCCGTGCCCTAGTTCAGCTTCCCGCCCAGGCGGTCCTGCATCTTCTGGCTGGCCTCGTTCAGGCCGCGGATTTCCACGGTTTTCCCGTAGTTCTGGTACTTGGTGCGGATCGAATCCAGGGCGGCGATGGTCGAGGCGTCCCACAGGTGCGAATCGGACATGTCGATGATGACCTTCTCGGGGTCCTGCGCGTAGTCGAACTGGGTGTACAGGTCGTTCGAGGAGGCGAAGAACAGCTCGCCGTTGACCTTGTACACGGCGGCATCCGGGGTTGAGCTGCGATCCACGGTGACCATATGCGCCACGCGATTGGCGAAAAGCACCATCGCCGAGAGGATGCCCGCCCCCACGCCGATGGCCAGGTTGCTGGTGATCACGGTGAGCGCCACGGTGATGGCCATGACGAAGGTTTCGCTCTTGGGCATCATCTTCAGCGTGCTCGGGCGGATGGAGTGCCAGTCGAAGGTGGTCGCCGAAACCACGATCATCACCGCCACCAGGGCCGCCATCGGAATCTGCGCGACAATGTCGCCGAGCAGCACCGCGAGCAGCAGCATGAAGATGCCGGCGAAGGCGGTGGAGATGCGGGTGCGCCCGCCGGAGACCTTCACGCCCACCATGGTCTGGCCGATCATCGCGCAGCCGCAGATGCCGCCGAAGAAGCCGGTGACGATATTCGCGGTGCCCTGTGCCCAGGACTCGCGGGTCTTGCTTGACGGGGTATCGGTGATGTCATCGACCAGCTTGGCGGTCAGCAGCGATTCGAGCAGCCCCACGAAGGCCACCGCGATCGCGTAGGGCGCGATGATCTGCAGGGTCTCCAGGTCCAGCGGCACCCCGGGCAGGTGGAAGATCGGCAGCGAATCAGGCAGTTCGCCCTTGCCGCCCACGGTCGGAACGGCGACCTTGGCAAAGATGGTGATCGCGGTGAGCACCACGATGGCGATCAGCGGAGCCGGAACCGCCTTGGTGATCTTCGGGAAGAAGCACACGATGGCCACGCCCAGGATCACCAGCGGGTAGACCATCCACGGGACATTGCGCAGCTCGGGCATCTGCGCCCAGAAAATCGAGATGGCCAGGCCGTTGACGAAGCCGATCATCACCTGGCGCGGGATGAAGCGCAGCAGCTTGGCCACGCCCAGCAGCGCCAGTGATACCTGGATGATGCCGGCCAGGACCACCGTGGCGAAGAGATACTCCACCCCGTGGGTGCGCACCAGCGGTGCGACCACCAGAGCCACCGCGCCGGCAGCTGCCGAAATCATCGCCGGGCGCCCGCCGGTGATCGCGATGACCACCGACATCGTGAAGGACGCGAAGATGCCCACGCGCGGGTCGACTCCGGCGATCACGGTGAAGGCGATGACCTCGGGGATCAGTGCCAGGGAGACTACCAGGCCGGCGAGCAGCTCTGTCTTGAGCAATCGCGGGGACTTCAGGGTGCGCAGCACCGACTGTCGTTGCAGGGGCGTCAGTTCAGCGATCGCGGTACTCACCGGGGCTCCGTTTCGTCAGATGTCCCAGGGAAGGGAAATTGGGAACCCGTCTACGTTATCGCACCTATGCCCGATTGGGCTCAGGGCTGCAGATCGGACGCAGGCGCTGACCGTCATTCGGGAGGTACGCGCTCGCCGGTTGGGAGAATGAACAGATTGCTCAACAGTCAGAGCCCAGGCCTGGTACTCTCCACGAGGTCTTTACTGAGAAAGCACCGTTTCCTGCCAAATTACGCTGCGGAGCCAATCAATCCACGGTGGGTTGTGGTTACGACTACTGAATGTTCCTATCGACGAGATTTCCATTCCGCTGTCGAAGTTTCGTGGTGACGAGCGGTGCATGCTCGAATCCACATGGAGGAAGGTCGGTACTTTGTTCGCACGGATTTCATCAGTGCTGCGCGGTCCTGCGAATCGTTACTTTGGTGCCGGTGAGGGGTGAATATCAAAATTGCCGTCACAACCCTGCTGTGGGTCTAAGTCGGAGAAATTGAAGCGCACGGTAGGCACAGCCGACTTATTTAACTGCTGAACCAGATCGTATGGCCTCCATCGGCATGCCACATGACCGGAGGCCAAATGCAGTGTCTGAATCACAATATTGAATTGTAGGCTCGATGGCTCGTCTGCTGGTCTGACAGTCGGTTGCATGAGCAATGCTGAAAATTTCAGCGATGTTCGGTACGGGTCAACCTGTCTCCCTTGGGTGCGGCCATCATCACGCTGAGAAGCCACGCCTGGTTTGCCCCCTTTTCACGTTTGGCAACGTCACATACTGGCGTAAGGAACTGGATGCTTATCACAAAAGCTCGCCGACACCGCGAAGGTTTATTTCACCGAGGCTGACTCTGTGCAGATATTGACCCGGTGCTTCTTGCTCAGCGGTGTCCCGACTGCAATATAGGCCTGTAGGCTGTGGGGACTCCATGATTCCGAAGATTGGATTCCCATCGCCATCCTCGTCGTACGGCAATAAAGTAGTATGCGTGAGATACAGAATGCCGCCCCATGTCAGTTCCATGCCTTCAGTATTCTGGACCTTTCGAGCTTCCCAGCTGACTTGAGTTTCTGGGTACTTTTCCTGAATCTCATAGCATTCACGCTCACTGGCCACGATCGCAATTATTGGCTCTATGTGTTCTAGATCTGGAAACGGGCTGGGTTGTTTACCGTAGACAACGAAAACCATCAGTTCCTCTGAATATTTCGATCTAAGACGATTCTTGATTTTTGTCAGGATATTGCTTAGAGGCGGCATCGAACCCCCTTCTGCACAGGAGCATAAGCATCAGCATAGTAAGTCTTGCCATTGTAGACAATTGTTCCGAGGGTGCGACCTGACCAAGTGGTCGTTTTTGCAGATTTACATGTCAGCGCGTGATTTGTCTGCTGGAAGACAGTCGGGTAGTAGGTGCCATTATGTTTACCAGCTTTTATCTTTTGGGCTGGCTGGCCAATCGCGCGACCACCCTTGACCCACCACGCAAGCCGCTTAAAACGTGCCTGGGAAGAATGGTGGATCGCAGTGACTTTCTTGGTGCAATAGATAGTGGATTTGAAGCCACCCGTCTCGTACTTCCCGGATTTTCTGGTGTGAAAACCTTCGGCCACGATCTTGCAAGGCCCATAGTTAACCTTTGCCATGGTCCCCACGTTGAATCCCGCTTGACGCAGTTCATCCATCATGTTCATTTTGGCTACTGCTTCGGCAGGTGATGCCGCTTCAATGTAGTTGGATTCTGCAGAGGTCTTTTCGGAGAAAAAATCTTTCGTTGAAAGGGCGTATTCCGAGGACTGCTTCAACGTGTAGGTTTCGCCAACCGGAGTTTCAACAGCTTGCGCCGTCCCCGGCGATACAGTCACCAAAGACAATGCAAGGGGTAATGCGACAAAGGAAAATTTCATCATTATGGCCTAAGTCGAATATTAAACATTTAGATATGAATGGGACGTTTTTATTATCGATAGTAATGTAACCGATTTTCGAGAATCTACCATTGGTCCAAGTCCGCACATGGAATTTAGGTTCCACGGCCGCGGGGTGCGGTTATTAGGAACTTTGGCCATTCTGATACCCCTGGTAGCCCTGATCGCAGCTCTCCTTCCATGCCGTAATCATGATGCCCAAATTCTCCTTCGCACGGTCGATGCCGTTGGTTACGAGATCTTGGGCCGCGCCTTCGTATTTCTCGATGGTTAGACATAAGGTTCTGCTTACAAGGAGCCCATAACCGTCAGCCGGAGCTGCGATATAGGAGTCAAGCGAAATTAATAGTCACAATTCAGTCACTCCGGATGTTTTTAAGCCCGACGTTAATGCATATAGGACAGGCACGACTTAGCCCCTCAGCCGACCGATTCACATCGGGGTCACTAAATCAGGTCGCAGATGGCACCTAGATCGTAAGACTTGTGGACGGACCAGGCTGTTGCCGAGGACCGCGGATAAAAGTATTGAGAAATTCAGGACATGATAGCCCCGGGGGGCGAATCGGGGTTAGATTCACGAACGACTTTCAATGCCAAAATGTATACCCTTTTCGATATGTCCATCCATGAAAGCGTGTGTGAGCGGAGCCAAAAGTTGCAGGTGAGCGAGCTGCGATCGACCGGAACAAGTGTTTGCCGAACGTGGGGTATCGTCATGGTAAGTAGTGCCTCCGAGGTGGAACAAGGGCAAGGCGCTATTGAGGCCAGAGGGCGGGTCGTTGATCCAATCTGTTCAATAAAGGGCGAGTAGCTCTGTAGGGCAACTCACTTAAAGTGGGCACCCAACTACCCGACTATCCGCCGGCCGGTTAAAATCGTAACCCCGGCGAATTGCTTTGCCGGGGTTACTCGATCATCACTCGCACCTTCATGAGGTATTTACCACTGTAGGGTGCAAAGCTATGCCGGCGCTGAGCGCCAACTGCAGGTTTGGGGAATTGCTTCAACTCCATGAGGGCGGGCCGCAGGGCCGGCGGACTGCTGGACACGAGCAAAAAGGTTTTGGATACAGAAACTGGCACCGTCGCAAGACCGACAGTGCCAGTTTCTACGTCATCACTCGCACCTTCATGAGGTACTTAATACTCTAGGTTGGCATTCTGTGGATGCGGTAAGCATGCACTGCGCGTAGGCCATGGATCCCTGGAGGTGAACTAGATCTTCTCCGGGGCGGGCTTGGCCAGTGCCGGGATGCACAGGGCGATCAACCCCGCCAGCAAGGAGATTCCCGCACCGAGCCACAGGGTCATGTGGAACCCGGCTTCGGAGGGCAGCACCGTGCCGTGGAAGTCGGTGGTCATCTGGGCCAAAACCAGGCCAATCACTGCCGCACCCGAGGTGGTACCCAGCGAACGCATCAGGGTGTTGAAGCCGTTGGCGGCACCGGTTTCGCTGCGTGGCACTGCGCCCATGATGATGGCTGGCATTGCGCCGTAGGCCAGGGCCACGCCAGAGTTGATGACCAGGCTGGTGATCAGCAGGCCCCAGAGGCTGCCCATGCCAATCTGGCCCACCGCGTAGCCAGCGGACATGATGAAAATACCCAGCACCAGGGTGAACTTTGGGCCCTTGGCGCTGGTCAGTCGACCGCCCACAGGGGAGAGGAAGAGCATCATCAGGCCGGCTGGAGCCATCCAGAGGCCGGCGGCCAGTACGCCCTGCCCCAGTCCGTAGCCTGCCTCGGTAGGCATCTGCAGGATCTGCGGCATCACCAGCGAGCTGGAATACATGCCGAAGCCCACGAAGATCGAGGCGATATTGGTCAACAGCACCCGGGGTATTGCGGCGGTGCGCAGGTCCACCAGCGGTGCACTGGTGCGTAGTTCCCATACTCCCCACAGCAGGAAGACGATGACCGCGCCGATCAGCAGGCTCAGTACCAGCGGGGAAGCCCAGCCCCAGGTGGAGCCCTTGGAAACGCCGAGCATCAGGGCGATCAAGCCGATGGCCAGGCCGATGGCACCAAGCCAATCGAAGCGGGTTTTCGCGCCGATGGTTGGAATTGCCGGAATGAACTTCAAGATCAGTGCGGCCACCACAACGGTAATCGCCGAACCGAAGAAGAACAGCACGCGCCAGGAAGAGAACTCGATCAGCGCTGCGGAGAGCGGCAGGCCGATCGCACCGCCCACACCAAGGGTGGCTGATACCGTGGCGATGGCTGCCGGCAGATGCGCCTTATCCACGAGGTCGCGCAACATTGCGATACCCAGAGGGATCATGCCTGAACCAAAGCCTTGCAAGGCCCGGCCGATGATCATGACGGTGACATTTGGTGCCAGGGCACAGATGATTCCACCGAGGATCAGCGGGATGGCCAGGATCAGGATCATTCGGCGTTTGCCGAACATATCACCGAGACGACCGGAAATCGGCATCACTACGGCAGCTGCCAGCAGGGTCGCGGTGATGATCCATGCGGTGTTATCCGGTGAGGTGCTGAAGATTCCAGGCAGCTGGGGGATCAGTGGGGCAACCATCGTCTGGGTGAGCGATGAGGCGATGCCTGCCGTGGCGAGGATGCCGACGGCGAGTCCGGATTTCGGATGTCCGGTGGGGGTGGGGTTGGGCACAAGAGCCTTCCGGGATAAATGTGTAAGCTACATACTGTATGTATTTTACACATTGGAGAAGTTCGGAATGAAGCGCCATCTGGAACAGATCGAATACGAGCAGCTCATGCTCAGCCGCTACACCATCGCGCAGCAGCGCCAGTTCGGTGGTGTCGATCGCAGCGTGTACCTGCTGATGAGTCGCATTCAGGCCCAGGGTCCGCTGAGTATCGCGGAACTAAGCCACGGGCTGAGGTTGGACAACTCCACCCTGCAACGCCAGGTAACCCATGGAATCGACGATGGCTACCTAGAACGCATCGCAGATCCCGATGGCCATATTGCGCGTAAGATCACGCTGACCGACCTGGGGTTGGCGAAGCTGGAGCATGCCCGCGAAGTAACCCTCCATGCCCTGGATCGAATCCTGAATGAGTGGGAGGCTGAGGATGTTGAGCAGTTCGCCGGCTACCTGCAGCGCTTCAACGCTTCCATCGAGGAGTACCGCGACTCCCAGCGGGACTAATCACGAACTTGGTTAAAGAAAGATTCCCGCCGGGCAATATCCGACGGGAATCCTTACGATCATCACTCGCACCTTCAAGAGGTGTTTTAAACTCTAATGCCGCTTTCTGTGCCATTCCTTTGGCAGAGCTAGCTATTAGCGATGCACTTGAAAAGCATCTGCGAGCCAGACAAATGCACATAAGCAGGCCCCGAACTTCGCTCGAACTACAGTCAAAAGACCATAGGTGCAGGTCTCAAGAGTGCCTAGGCTGATGGGTATGACTTCAACCCAGCATTCGATGCCCTGCAAGGTGGCCATTGTGCCCGACTCCTTCAAGGGAAGTGCCCGCGCCAGCGGGGTAGCCGCGGCCTTGGCACGAGGCTTCAGCAAGGGTGCGGCTAGCCGGTCGCGGGCGGTCGAGATTACCGCAGTGCCCTTCGCCGACGGCGGCGAGGGAACCCTTGAAGCGTTGATCGACACCTGGGGGACCGAGGCGATCGCACTGGAGACCACCGACGCCTTGGGGCGCCCGGTCACCTCCCGGCTGGGGCTTTCGGCCGACGGGAAAATCGCGGTGGTGGAAGCGGCCGAAGCAGCCGGGTTGCCGCAGGTGAGCGACGTGCCACGGCAACCACTGGATGCCACTACCTATGGGTTGGGCACACTGGTATCTCACGCGCTGGACCTAGGGGTCGCCCGGATCATCCTGTGCCTAGGCGGTTCAGCAACCACCGATGGCGGAACGGGTTTGCTCAGCGCACTGGGCGCAAAATTCTTGGACGCCAACGGGGAGCAGCTTCCCGCAGGGGGCGGGGCACTGAACCAGCTGTCGCGGATCGACGTTTCGCAGCTGGATGCCCGGGCCGGGCAGGTTAACTGGCAAATCGCCTGCGATGTCACCAACCCGCTACTGGGCGCCAAGGGTGCGGCTGCGATCTTCGGTCCGCAAAAGGGCGCCAGTGAAAATGATGTCCAGATTCTGGATCAGGGGTTGGCGCAACTGGCCGATGTTTTGGAAGCCAATACCGGCCGGGCACTGCGTGAGCAGCCGGGCATGGGGGCTGCCGGCGGGATTGCGGTGAGCCTAGGGTCCTACTTCGAGGTGGAGCTGGTGCCGGGCTGGGATTTGGTGGCCAAGGTACTTGGTGCCCATGAAATTCTGGCCGACGCTGACCTGGTGATCACCGGTGAAGGCCGGCTGGATGCGCAATCCTTGGACGGCAAGGTAGTTTCCGGGGTGCTGCAGGCTGCCGGTGAACAGGCCGAGGTGATCGTGGTGGCCGGTTCGGTGCAGCTGTCCGATGAGCAGCTGGAGGCCTCGGGAATCCTGGCCGCGTACTCGATTGCGCCAGGTCCGGCCACGCTGGCAGAACTTTCAGCAAACACCATGGAGCTAGCCGAGCGCACAGCTTTCAGCGTGGCCCGAACCTTCCTGCGCTAGGCGCTAGAAAATATCCAGCTTGAGCAGGCCGGCATCCAGAATAATCTTGGCCGAAGCCTCATAGTGGGTTCGCAAGCGCGCAGCCAAGGCAGGTGCATCCCGATCAAGTGCCGCCTGCAGCATGGCCTCATGCTCGGCCTCAACATTTCGGTGCGTGGCACCCTGCGAAGCGGCCGCCCAACGCCGGTAGAGCAAGGTGGAATTGGCCAGGTTGGCCGACAGCTCAAGGATCGGCGGGCAGGCGCATGGAGCCAGCAGCAGCTGATGGAAATCGCGGTGCGCCTTACCCCATTCAGGGGTGAACTGCTCCGGGTTATCTTGTTGCCGGCGCGGTGCCTTGGACAGCCTGTAATGCGTGGCAATCAGCGCGGACTCCCACTCCAGATCCCCGCGGGTGATGGCCAGATTGACCGCCAATTCCTCGGTGACACAGCGCAGCTCAGTCTGATCCTGCAACTGCTGCAGGTTCAGCTCCGGTACGAAAAATCCGCGGTTGGGGATCGCCGCCACCAAACCCTCACCGGAAAGCCGGGTGAGGGATTCGCGGATAACGGTGGTGCTGGTGGAAAAACGCTGGGCCAGATGCGGGGGAGCAAGGCGCTCGCCGGGCATCCACGCGCCATCAAGGATGGCTTCGCGGATGCCGGACAGGGCAGCTTCTGCTGGCCTAGCCACGAGTTCCTTGCTTGGCGGCACCGAAGGTGCGCAGCACGGTGGCCTTGGCGCTGAGCGCTTCCAGAAGTTGGTCGACCTCGCGTGCTGGTGCAATGCCTGCTACATAGTAGTCTGGACGCACCAGCAGTACGGTACCGGTGGCGGTATCGAAGACCCGGTTGATGTCCTTGGCCCTCACGCTATCGCCGTCCTGATTGGTGAAGACCAGCTGGGATCCGGCAGCCACCTCAATGGTGTTCCAGCCGGCCGACAGCAGCTCGTCGAGCATCACAGTGGCGCCATTGACCTCAAGGTTTGGCTGCGGAAGCATGCGACCGGCAAAGTTCTGGGCCAGGTGCGGAACCCCGGAAACCGGTGCGGCGACGGTGCCGGTGGTGTAGTGAGGCTGCTTGAGGAAGCGCATGCCGGTTAGCCAGCGGTTCAGCGGTGGGATGATGCGGGTGCTGGTGACCACGGCATCGCGCACGCGGGTGATCACGGGGTTGGTGTTCATCACTACCCAGCCGATGCGCTTGGAAAGCTTGACCATTTCCTCGGCATGCGGGCGACGCTCGGTTTCGTAGTCATCGATGAGCACTTCGCTTGCTTCACCCTTGATGACCGCGGCCAGGCGCCAAGCAGCACCCACGGCGTCGCGGATGCCGGCGTTCAGCCCCTGCCCTGCGAAGGGCGGCATCAGGTGCGCGGCGTCGCCGGCCAACAGGATGCGTCCCTTGCGGTAGGTGTCGGCGATGCGCTGGTGTGCGGTGTAGACCGCGGCGCGGCGTACGGAGACCACGTTGGTGTCCTGGAATGGTGCGACCAGGGCGGTGATGGATTCGGGGGTGATCATCGCGTCGCCATCTTCGTGATCGAAGAGCATGAATTCATAGCGGCGGCGGCCACCGACCCCGGGGACCACTACGGCCGGGCGCTGCCCGTTGCAGTGGAAGGACGCGAAAGGTTCGGGGTTGCCCGGCACATCCAGCAGATCCACCACGATCCAGCGTTCGGTTTGGGTGGAACCCTGCAGGCCGATGCCCAGTTCGCGGCGGGTGAAGGAGCGACCGCCGTCGCAGGCAAGTACCCATTTGGCTTTGAACTCGAGGGCGGTTTCTTCGCCTTCTGCTACTGCGTAGGGGTTCTGCCCGGTGTCTGCTGCCTTGGAGCTGTTGAATCCGGTGGTGGCTTCGCCGGTGCGGGTGGCGTGCACGATCACGTGGTCGGCATGCTGTTCGATCCTGGTGGCCGCGGTGGCGTAGTGCAGATCCAGGTTCTGGCGCAGTGTGGCGGCCTCGTAGAGCAGGCCTTCCATGATTGGCTGGTCGAACTGGCTCTTGCCGGGCTGACCTAGGCGGGGTGTGCCGGGGCGAACGTCGGCAATGACCTTGCCGCCCAGGCCGAAGTAGCGGGCACCGGTGTCCATGAGCATCTGCGGTCCCAGCTCATCCATGATTCCCAGGTGCGCCATGACGCGCAGGGTTTCATCGGTGGCGCTGATGGCACGTGGCTCATCGCCACTGCCCGGGTTCTTTTCGATCAATGCAACCTGCAGGCCGGTATCTGCCAGCAGGTTGGCGGCGGTCAGGCCGGTGGGACCCGAGCCGATGACCAGGACGTCGATTTCATGAGACTGTGCCACTGCCCGCTACTTCCTTTGTGCTTCGTGTATTAACAGTGCGCGGCTGCGCGTCAGGCGGTGGCGCCGGCGGTGGCCTGTGCGCCGGCCAGCAGCGTAGCCTCGTCGGCCACGGTGTTGCGCAGGATGCCCAGGCCGGTGATCTCGACCTCGACGACGTCGCCGTGGTTGATCAGGCCCTCTGGACCGTAGAACAGGCCCACTCCGCCCGGGGTGCCGGTGACGATCACGTCGCCCGGGTTCAGCTGGGTGAAGCCGGTGACGTAGTTGATCAGGGTCGGGATGTCGAAGACCAGGTTGGATACCGGGGCGTTCTGGCGCACTTCGCCGTTTACGCGGGTTTCCAGTACGGCGGTGGTGATGTCGCCCAGATCGGCTGCAGGAACCAGGTACGGTCCGAAGCCGCCGGTGCCCGGGAAGTTCTTGCCCGGGATCCACTGGCTGGCGGCCTTCTGCCAGTCGCGCACCGAGAAGTCGTTGTAGCAGGAGTAGCCGGCGATGTGGTCCCAGGCGTCTTCCTTCTCCACGTGGAAGGCTTCCTTGGAGATGACCAGGGCCATTTCGCCCTCGTAATCGAACTTGGTGGTGGAAGTCGGCTTGACCGCAGGAGCCAGGTGGCCCATCTGCGAGTCGGCGAAGCGGGTGAAGACGGTCGGTGCGGTCTGCCCGGTCTTGCCCGACTCTTCCTGGTGGGCCAGGTAGTTCACGCCGATGCAGATGATCTTGCCCGGGTTGGTCACCGAGGGCAGGAAGTCGATCTCGGCCTCGGCAATGGTTGGCGCGCCGGACAGGTCCAGCTGGGTGCCGAAAATGCCCTTTTCGATCGCGTCGCGGGTATTGGCGGCCAGGTTCTTGCCGGTGGGGCCCAAGTCGTAGACGGTGCCGTCGATGGACACGCCCCAGGTTTCGGTGCCGTCAGCTGCCTTGAAGGATACGTACTGCATGGTGGTGCCTTTCGGGTGCTCTAGATGAAGGTTTTCAGTTCGGTGACAGTGGGAATGCCGAAGGTGCGGAAGTCCTCGGTGCGGCGGTTGGACCACATGTTCCACCAGTTCTCGTCTTCGCCCCAGACAATGGGATCGCGCTCATCGTCGTAGATCTGCTCCAAATCGGTGTAGAGCTCCACGACCGCGCCGGAGGTTTCCACGTAGTAGGCGGCGATATTGTGGCCGGCGCCGTGGCGGACCGGGCCCCAGATCAGTTCGCGGCCGGCCGCGCCCAGGCGGTCGCCGAGCTTGGCGAGGTCGCCGATCGACTGGACCTGCCAGGCGTGGTGGTGGAAGGTACCCTGGCCCTTGATCAGCGCGATGCCGTGGTGATCCGGGTTGCAGCGCATGAAGTAGGCGAAGTCATCCCCGATGACATCCGAGAGGCGGAAGTCGAAGATCCGTCGCAAAAATTCCATCATGCCGCGCACGTCGCGCGGGTGGAAGTTGATGTGGCCGTAGCGGTCCGGGCCGAAGGAAAGCAGGCCGCGGTCGTTGTGCTGCATGCCGGTGTAGACCTCGAAGATCCAGCCTTCGGGGCCGATGAACGAGAAGCCGTCCTGAACGCCGGCGGAGACCGGGGTTTCGGAGACGATTCTGAAGTTCTCGTTGGCTACGCGCTTGCGGATCTCGCGCAGCGCGTCGCCGTTCTGCGCGATCAGGCCCAGGGAGTGGATGCCGTTGACTTCGGACTCGACGTAGGTCAGCTCGTGGTGCACTGAGTTCGCTGCGAGGTAGACCTCGTTGCCGGTGCGTTCGGTGACGCGCAGGCCGAGCAGCTGCGTGGCGTCGAAGATGGATCCTTCGATGTCATTGGTCTGGATGGACACGTGGCCCATTTCCCTGATTAATCCCCAAGCCATGGTGGATCCCTTCTGTAGACGATAAAAATATTATGATCTAGATAATTAGATTATTCACATTAAGTTAGATTGTCTAGTGTTTTCGGAAAAAGACTCGCGCGCCTGCCCAAGTGGACCTGCTGGTCCGCAAGAATAGGCGCGCAAAGACTAGGCCAAGACCGGGCGCCTGGTGCTGAACTGACGCTGAATTTCGCGCTTGATCAGGCCTGTTTCCCCCAGTGCTGTCAGCGATTGAGCACCCTTCTGATGCACAGCAAGAGCGTTATTATCGCTGGTAGCTGCGGTTCCCAGGCGGATAAATGACCCTAGGGCATCACCCAGAACCTTCGCCGTTTGCTCGAAGAGCTCATCGGCCACGCCATCGAGCATCGGGGCATCCTGCCAGCGCTCACGGTTGCCAAAGAGGAACGGCAGCTCTAAGCAGTGGGCCGAACCAGCGTGAGGCAACGGGGAGCGAACTTCGAAGCCCAGGAGCTGCACCTGGATGCCGGCAGCGGCTGCCGCATCGGCCAATTCCACGGCATAGAGTTGAATCTGGTGCAGGCTCATCGCCCTAACCATGAGTGACTTGGCCGTTGCTTGCGGTTCTGCGGCAATCAGTGCGTCGAAGACTTCTTGCGGTTCATTGAAGTTCCCTGCAATAAACCCGCGCACACTATCGAGGGTGAATGCCTGCTCGGGGGCCATGCCAATGAAGGCACTTGCCTCATCGGCGGTGTAGGACAGCAATAGCTGCTTCACATGCAGGCGTTCGACTGCCCGCGCGGTATCAAAAAGATCCGCCGGAACGGACTCATCGGCACTCGGGTAGAGGCCCAAGCCGCGCCCGGCCCAAGCCTGGGCCAGTGCTGTGCCGGCAGCCAAGAGCTGCTCGGTGCTTGCCTCGGCCAAGGCGGTGCCATTAAGCGCCTGGGCCATCACCGCATTGCGTTCCTGCGCCTGGGTTTCACCCATCGGCGGCTGGAAGGACAGCGAACCAACGTAGAGCCTGTCGAACAGTCCACGGGCTGCCTCAAGCTGGGCCAATACGAAGGCCCAGAAGGCACCCGCGGACTGGCCTGCCAGGGTGACTTCTTGCGGGTTGCCACCGAGTTCAGCAATATTGCGCTGTACCCATTCGAGCGCCAAGAGCAGTTCTTCGGGCGGCGTATTCCCGCCGCCCACCTGCTGGTTGTGGGCCAGCAATCCGATGCGGTAGTTGACCACGGCCACCACGCAGTTCTGCTTCTCGGCAAAGTCCTGCGCGTCGTACCAGCGCACGGTGCCGGCGCCGGAAACGAAGCCGCCGCCGGGAAGGAAAACCATCACCGGAAGGTCCTGGGCGCTCTCGGGCGCGAACACCGCAACCTGGAAAGCATCCTCGGACTGCGGCAGTTCCTGCAAGGCAGGGCCCAGCAGCCAGTCGAGCGAACCTGGGGCCTGCGGGAAAATTGCCGGCTGCGCTGCGGTGAGTCCGGTGGCTTCACTGAGCTTGCCGAAGCGCCCGGCGCTGCGCTGCGCGTAGCTGTAAACCCCCATGCCTAGCGGATTTCCGTGTACTGCGACTGGTCGACCGCGCGGGTGATGTTCCAGTACTCGACGATCGGGTAAGGCCAGATCTGCGAGACGCGGCCGAACTTGTTCTTGTACCAGGTGTGCACCTCGGGGTGGCCCCAGGCCTTCTGCGCGTTGGCGGCATCGAGATCCGCCACGAACGCATCGAGCACCTCCTGCTTCAGGTCCAGTGCCTTCAGATCCTTCTCCAGCACAATGTTCAGTGCATCCAGGATGTAGGTCAGGCCGTACTCGATCATCGAGAACAGCGAGCCGTTGACCACATGCCCGGTATTCGGTCCGGAAACGATGAACAGGTTCGGGAAACCCGGCACGGTGGCCCCGGCAAAGGCGGTGGCGTTGCCGCCCCAGTATTCGTGGATGTCCTTGCCCTCGCGGCCGGTGATGCGCAGCGGCTCGAGGAACTCGGAAGCCTGGAAGCCGGTGGCGTAGATGATGACGTCCAGCTCGTGCAGGGTGCCGTCGCCATCGATGATCCCGGCCTCGGTCATTTCGCTCATGCCCGAGGTGACCAGGGTGGTCTGCGGCTTCTTCAGGCTCTTGGCCCACACGCCGTTATCGCGCAGCATGCGCTTGCCGCCCACGATGTAGTCCGGGGTGACCTTGGCCAGCAGGTCCGGGCGATCGGCGTACTGCTCCTTGAGCATCTCGGTCAGCTGCTGGCGCACGCGCTCGTTGACCGCGGACACTGAACCTTCCTTGGTCCAGTTAGGATCCGCGGCGGTGGTGTGCTGGCGGCCCTCGACGCCCAGCCAGTGCTGCCAGAAGCGCAGCCACTGGCCGTACTGCGGCAGGTGCTCGACTAGCCAGGTCACCGATTCGGGCATGTCCTCGTAGTAGAACGGGGTAGGCAGCATCCAAGGGGAGGAGCGCTGGAAGATCTTGAGCTCTTCGACCTCGTCCACGATGGCTGGGACGATCTGGTAGGCGCTGGCGCCGGTGCCGATGACGGCAACCTTCTTGCCCTTCAAATCGATGCCCGGCTTCCATTCGGCCGAATGCACGTGGACGCCGGCGAACGTGTCGTGGCCCGGGGTATCGGGGAACTTCGGGCGGTCCAGCTGGCCGACGGCGGTCAGGACGGCATTGAAGCGGCGTTCCTGGACTTCGCCGCCGTCCACGATCATGGACAGCACCCAGCGTCCGTCTTCTTCATCCCAGGTAGCCGAAAGCACCTCGGTGCCCATCTGGATGTTCTGCGTGATGCCGCCGCGTTCCGCGACGTCGCGGGTGTATTTGTGGATCTCGGGGCCTTCGGAGAACTGCTGGGGCCAGTCATCGCGCTGCGCGAAGGAAAATGAATAGGCGTAGTTGGGGGTATCGAGGCGCACGCCCGGGTAGGTGTTCTTCCACCAGGTACCGCCGACTTCGTGGCCCTTCTCGAAGACGGTGTAGTCCAGGCCGGCCTGCTTCAGCCGGTAAGCGGCGGCCATGCCGGCCACGCCCGAGCCGATGACTGCCACGGTGAAGTCGCGGGTGGGAGCAACCTGTTCCTTGGTGAAGGCCGGTGCGCCGCTCACTTCGGGAACCAATGCCATGTCGTGCTTGAGCATCTGGTGGTAATCGGTGGTGGCCTGGTTGGTGATCCAGTCCAGGATCGTGGTGGCCTGCTCGTCGTCCAGGGTCTCCACCGAGGTGATTTTTTCATCGCGGATCCGGCGCAGTGCTTGGAAGGCCAATTCGCGGGCCGCTTCCTGAGCTGCGGCGTCCATGCCACCGTGCGGCTGGCCCACGGTGTCAACCGGCGGCTGCGGTGGACGCAGCTCATCACGAAGGATCGAGTAATCGCCGGTTGCCGCGGCCAGGGCCACCATCAGTGGCGGCAGGTCGGTGCTTGCAACGATCTTGCGCAGCTGCTCGTCGCTTTCGGTGATAGCAGAGTAGTTTGCGCGCCAGTACAGGTCATCTACCTGTTTGGTGGCGGCGGTCTCGATCAGTGATTCGCTCATTGGTTACTCCTAGCAAGTCTTTTCGGGCCGTGCGCGACAGGGTCTGGCAGGCGCGTGATGTAACCAGTGTCACCTCTTGGTTATGCATAAGTCAACTAAAAATGTATTCTTTGCCGACTTTGGTATGATTTGTGTCATGGCGAAACGCACCGATTCAGAGACGATGTCAAAGCACATCCGCGACACCCTGCGCACCGATATCCTGGATGGGCGCTGGGAACCAGGTGCCCGGCTGCAGCTCACGCATCTTTCTGAGCATTACGAAACCTCCAGTACGGTCATTCGCGAAGCGTTGACCCGGCTGGTGGGGGACAAGCTCGTCACCCTTCGCCCCAACAAGGGCTTCTTTGTCCCGGAACTGTCGTTGGCCGACTTGAGCGACATCGTGGAGATGCGCTGCGTCAACGAGCAGCTGGCAATTTCGCTGGGCTTCGAACGTGCGCCATTGGAGTGGGAGAGCGAGCTGATGGCAGCGCACCACACCCTGGAGCGCACGCCGCGCCGTTCGGACGAAGACCCGGATAACCACACCCCGGCATGGAATCACGCGCATCAGAACTTCCATGACAAGCTCGTTGAGGCCTGTGGTGTTCCGCTGCTGACCGAGGTGACTCGCACCCTGTCTGACCTGATCCAGCTCTATGGACGCTGGGCCGGCCCGGCCACCCGTGACGCCAAGCGGGACCTGGACAAGGAGCATCGCGATATCCTCAACGCCGCCCTGGACCGCAATGCGGAACTGGCTGGCCAGCTATTGCGCGCGCACTACGAAACCACGCTCAGTGCGGTGAAAAACGGTGGCGAGGTCGGGCTAGCCTGCTTGCCGCACGTGAAGCTGCTCAAGTAGCCAGAACCTTCGTGGGCATTCCCACGCCCAGACCCTGACCCGGATTGCTGCAGCGGGAACATTTCCGACTGGTTCCGGAGCCGGCGCAAGCGCAGTTTCCATCATGATGCTGCACGCATCCGGGCTCTATCCCGGCAGTGTTTTGGCAACGCGGATGGCCGGCAAGCCTGTTTTGCGGCGCTATCAAGGCAAGAGCTGGGTCGCCGCTTTTCGCAGCGACCCAGCTTAAGAAGCCAGAATGGGAGTTCAGTAGCGTGAATGCTTTCGTTCAAGGAACTGATTGCGCAAGGAATTGATAGCCTGGAGTGCCTGGCCCTCGCCGGTGTACACCGATGAATACGGGCCCAAGGGCATACGCATGAATAACGTGCTTCCCGGCTTCACCAAGGAAGACCCGAGCACGGTTCCTGAAGCATGGGTCCAGAAGATTCCATTGCGCCGTGCTGCCAGCACCACCGAGATTGCCAAGGCCGTGCGCTTCTTGGCCAGCGACGAGTCAAGCTACATGACCGGACAGAACGTTCGCGTTGACGGTGGCTTTGCGCGCGGTCTCTAGCAGCGGCGTGGATGCGGATGCTGGCGGGAACGAAACTAGTGCCAGCAGGAGATTATTTCTTTTTGCCCGATGCCAGAGCCCGCTTTTTCAGTTGGCGGCGTTCGCGTGCATCTTCGATGAATAGCTCGCATACAAGGAGAACTGCGCCAGCGCCGACCATGATGAAAAATACTCGGATGCCTTCTGCCGGTGAATCAAAGATACTGCTCAGAAGTCCTGACATCAGAGCTGTTGGCACTGCGATCAGAATCAGAACCACGATAGCGATGAGGATCGCAAATGCACGCTTGGACAGGGACTGGAAGAAGTCTTTCACTTAACTGCTCCTCTGGCGCTCATGCGGGATTCGTCGGTTTGCATATGCTCAATACCAGTGTGATCACGATTGCGCGTTGTGCCCGATCTTCTCCACTTTATATCAATGGTTCATTAAATCAACGCATGTAAAAAATGGAATGTGCTGTACTTTCCTAGCATCTTCCGAGCTGGCGGGGGCGTATGCCCAATTCTCTGCCGATGCTAATTCCGGGGAAGAGCCATATGAAAATCCCCCCACTGCCTATTGCGGTGAGGGGATCATGCGTGGCTCAAGGCACGGGCTTGGGGCTAGACGCTGGAGCGCTGATCGCGGAAGCGCGCAGGCCAGACGCCCTGTTTGCCAGGGGCCAGGATCCCCGCCGGATCCAGTGCATCCTTGATCTTCTCCTGCAGGCGGCGTGCTGCGTTGTCGTTGAAGTCGAAGCCGTCGGCAATGCGGTCCATGTAGTCCACGTGGCTGCGGTACGGTGCGTAGCCGCGGGCGCGGGCCGCATCGAGCAGCTCGGAGTACAGGGCGCGCGCACGGGCGAGCATCTCCTGGTTGCCGCGCTCGAAGAAGATCATGGTCACGTGAACCATATGCCGGGGGTACAGGTGGTACCCGATGTACAGGTCGAAGCCGTGCTTCGCGTAGAGCTTCTTGGCTTCCTGGTAGAACTCGGCCACGAGTTCGCCGCGGGCCGGGATGATCGGCGCCGCGTCGATGTGTCCGCCGTTTTCAGCGGCCCAGCCCACGGTGGACAGCGGCTTCAAGGTCGGGACGCCGGCCATCTGGGTGCGGTCCTGGGCGGCGATGTCCTCATGCTGCAAGGCCAAGCCTTCTTCTCCCGAGTAGAACCGGGCGTCAACGCGGGCACCGGGGATCACGCTGATCCTGTCCTTGACGATTTGCAGGCGGCGTTCGCACAGTTCGCGGTCGCCGTAGAAGGCGAACTTGCAGTTCCACTGGCCAATGCCGAATTCCTGGCGCATTTCTTCCAGGCGCCAGTCGGGAATGGAACCTTCGCCATCCCAGAAGTCGGCGCGCGATCCGCGCATGGTTGCCGCGCGCACCACATTGCCGCAGAGGGCATTGTTCTGGATGATTTCCTCGCGGCGCAAGGTGGTGAGGATGTCGATCAGTTGCGGCAGGTGCGCCTCGTCGTCGACGAAAATATCGCCATTGACGTAGGTGTGCGGTGCCGGCATCAGCCACAGTCCGACCTGGGTAACCACGCCGTAGTTGGACTGGGTGAACAGTCCGTCCAAGGTCGGGCCGAAGCCGCCCTGGAAGATCGGGCCCAGCTCGGTGCCGTCCATCGCGCCCATGCCGGTGCGGACCAGATCGCCGTCGGGCATGACCACTTCCATGCCGCACAAGGACTTCACGTGGTCGCCCAGCGGGGTCATGCCGTAGCCGCGGTCGAGCATATTGCCCATGACCGAGCCCCAGCCCAAGGCCGGAACCGACATCCAGACCTTCAGGCCGCGTTCCTTGATGTATTCGAAGAGATCGAAGAAGGTGACGCCGGGCTCCACCACGGCGTAGCACAGCCGGTCATCGACCGCGATGATGCGGTTCATGCGGCTCAAATCCAGCGCCACCATCCCGGTATCGCGTGGTTCGGGGCCGCCATAGCCCAGGTTCTTGCCGCAGGAGAAGGTCCACAACGGTACCTCGTGCTCGGTGGCCAGCTTGACGATGGCCTGCACTTCCTCGGTGCTAGCCGGGCGGATGCCGGGCCAAGGGGTACGGCCCGGGTTCAGCGGGTAGGGATCCAAGTAGCCCTCGGAATCTCCCAAGGAAACAACGTTTTCTGCGCCAACGATTTCCTTGGCTGCCTCAAGAAATTCTTCACGACGATCCATGATTCACCCTTCCACTGGCCATCGGCGAACGCCGCGGCCCCACTGTCTTAATCTAAAAAACTTGCTTTGTTTCGTGCCGTCATCAATATGCTTGATGACATGAATCTTGTGTCCCACCCGCAACTGACCTTGCGCCAGCTTTGGCACTTCGTTGTCGCGGCCGAGGCTGGAACCATGGCCGAAGCTGCCCGCCGGCTGCATCTGGCGCCTTCGGCAATTTCCATGTCCATCGCGGAACTCGAACGCATCGTCGGTGCCGAGCTGGCGATCAAGCGCCGGGCCAAGGGGCTGACGTTGACCGCGACCGGCAAGACCGTGCTGCTCCAGGCCCGGGAACTGCTGGAGCGGGCCCATGATCTGGAAACCATGGGCCAGGGAACCCGCGAAGAGCTTGCCGGCCCGTTAACCGTTGGCTGCTTCATGCCCCTGGGCCCGATCATCATTCCGCCTATGCTCAGTGCCTTTGCCCAGCAATGCCCGAAGGTGGAGGTCGATTTCCTGGAGGGGTTCCACCAGGAAATGCAGCATGCGCTGCTCGATGGTTCCATCGATGTCGCCTTCCTCTACGGATCGGAGATCTCACCAGCCTTGCGTTCGGCCACCGTGGCGATGGCCGAGGCCCAGATACTGCTGCCTTCCGGGCATCCGCTGGCCGCCAGCCCGTCGGTGTCATTGCGTGAAATCGCGAACGAGCCGTTGGTCCTCTTCGAATCCGAGCCGATCACCCAGCGCATCCTCGGCCTGTACCAGGGCAGCGGGCTGGAACCGATGATCCGGCACCGCTCGCGTTCCTATGCGACCGTGCGCTCGCTGGTCAGTACCGGCCGCGGGGTGGCTGTGCTGTTCCAGCAGCCGGCCCTGGAAGCACCCTATGAAGAGCTGAACGTGGTGCTCAAGCCGCTGAAACTCGATGACGAAAATATCGCCGTGGTTCCGGTTTCGGTGGCTTGGCCTCGCAGTTCGCGGCTGAACTCCCGTGCCCAAGCCTGGGTGGAAGTCGCCGCGGAACTCTTCGAGAATGCGGGCCGGCGCAGCTAGCGGCTAGACGCGCGTGCGGATCGAGGACGGGTAGGACAATCCGAAGTTATCCCGCAGGGTGGTGCCCTCGTATTCGGTGCGGAAGTAGCCGCGATTCTGCAATTCAGGGATCAGCTTGTCGCAGATGAGCTTGAAGCCGCCTGGGTTGAACGGGGCGTTCAGGTTGAAGCCGTCGCAGGCCTTGGAATCGAACCAGTCGATCATGCGGTCTGCCACTGCCGAGGCGGTGCCGGCCATCCACTGGTGTCCGGTGGAGCGGGCCAGGTCAACGATCAGCTCGCGCAGGGTCATGCCCTGGTCCACCGACTTGCGGCGGTAGATCTGGTAGCGCGAACCCAGGGCCGGGTCATCGGAGAACCACTCGGCGGGAATCTTCTCGTTGAAGTCCAGCGAGGACAGATCCATCTTCAGATCGGCACCCACCTGCACGCGGCCGTTTTCCAGGTGGATGTGGTTGGCCAGTTCCTCGGCCAGCTCATCTGCTTCGGCCTGGGTGTCGCCGAGGATCGGCAGGATGCCCGGGATGATCTTGATGTCGTTGGGGTTGCGGCCCTTGGCAGCCGCCATCGCCTTGAACTTGGCGTAAAACTCCACCGATGGTTCCTTCAGCGGCTGCGCGGTGTAGATGCCATCGGCCACCGAGGAGCCCAGTTCCATGCCTGGTCCCGAGGAGCCGGCCTGCACCAGCACCGGGCGGCCTTGCGGGCTGCGCGGCATGTTGATCGGGCCCTGCACCTTGAAGAATTCGCCCTCATGGTTGATCGGATGGATCTTGTCGGTGTCCACGTACCATGCCGACTCCTTGTCGTTGGTGACGGCGTCGTCTTCCCACGAATCCCACAACTGGTTGGCTACCTCGACGAACTCGGTGGCGCGGCGGTAGCGGGTGGCCGGATCCGGCGCGCAGTCCATGCCGAAGTTCTGGAAACCATCGGAGCTGGTCACGATGTTCCACCCGGCGCGGCCACCTGACATGTGGTCCAGTCCGGCCATCTGGCGGGCCAGGTTGTAAGGCTCCGAGAAGGAAGTGGAAACGGTTCCGATCAGGCCAATGTTCTTGGTGCGTGCTGCCAGTGCGGAAAGTACCGAGATCGGCTCGTAGAAGCCGTTCATCTTGATATCGCCGCGCATCACGGTGTTGGCATGGACGATGTCGCCGAAGAAGATGGCGTCCAGCTTGGCGTCTTCAGCCATCTTGGTCAGGTCGTAGACGAATTCCAGGTTGGCCAGCTCCTCGGAGCGCGAGCCGTCGATGCGCCACGAGTCCTTGTGGTAACCAGCGGGGAGCATGAAGGTCGTGAGCACCATGTGCTGGGGGTTCTTGGGAGTCATTGAAACTCATCCTTTCCTGCGGATGTGACGGGAAGCACTGAGTCCATGGTTTCAAGAGTCTCTAAAGTCGTAAATGGAGAACTTTTGCGCCATAGGGTTCAGAAAAATTGATGTTAGGTGTTAAAAGCTGGTCCGCGTATCAACTGATACGCGGACCAGTGCCGGGGTTCAGGCGTTCAGCTTTGCGTTGGACGGCGCTGACGCGGCTGCCTTGGGAGGCAGGGCGGCGCCTTCCGGGCTGATGCGGATGGCGACCAGCCCGACGATCAGGATTGCCACCCAGAAGATGCCTACGGCGGTGATGCCGAAGCTGACGGCCAGCGCGGTGCAGATCATCGGGGTGAAGCCGGCCCCAAGGGTCGAGGAGCCCTGGTAGGCCAGCGAGGCGCCGGTGTAGCGGACATCAGCTGGGAACAGCTCGGAGATGTAGGCGCCGATCGGTCCGGCCAGGATGCCCTGGATGACGCCGTTGCCGACGATGACTGCAACTGCGAAGCCCCAGCCGGTGCCGTTGCTCATCAGGAAGACTGCCGGGAAAGCCCAGAGGATGCCGGCGGTGCCGCCGATGGTCAGGATCATCTTCCGGCCGTACTTGTCCGAGAGCTTGGCGGCCAACAGGCAGACCACGATGGTGACCATTGCCGCGTAGCCCTTGGTGTTCAGCACAAAGGAGCGGTCCACGCCCTGGGCCGCGGCTTCGGAAACGCCCCACGAAGTCAGCACGCCCTGGCAGGTGTAGAAGCCAAGGGAAGCGATCAGGGTGATGATCACGGTGCGCGAATGGTTCTTCAGCACCAGCGAGATAGGAGTCTTGCGCTCCTGCTTGCGCTCGGAGGCCTTGGCATCCAGCTCCTGGAAGACCGGAGTTTCTGCGACCTTCAGGCGGATCACCATGCCGATGATGATCAGGACTGCCGAGAAGATGAACGGAATGCGCCAGCCCCATTCCAAGAACGCATCACCGGTGGAGAAGGAGATGAAGGAAACCAGGAAGGTGGCCAGCAGGCCACCGGCCGGTGCGCCGGCGTTAGCGAAGGATGCTGCGAAACCGCGCTTGGAAGCGGGTGCATGTTCCAGGGCCATCAGGGTGGCGCCGCCCCATTCGCCGCCAACTGCGACTCCCTGGACCACGCGGAGCAAGACCAGGATGACCGGGGCAGCTGCGCCAATGGTTGCGGTAGTCGGCAATAGGCCAATGGCAACGGTGGCTACGCCCATCATCATCATGGAAAGCACCAGCATCTTCTTGCGGCCAAGGCGGTCGCCGAAGTGGCCGAAGACGATGCCGCCCAGCGGGCGGGCAATGTACCCGACGGCCAAGGTGCCGAAGGAGGCGAAGAGTGCCAAGCCCGGGCTCAGGTTGCCGAAGAAGACCTTGTCGAAAATCAGCGACGCCGCAGTGGCGTACAAGATGAAGTCGTAGTACTCGATGACGCTGCCCAAGAAGCTGGATCCGAGAATGCGGCGCAAATCCCTGGTGTTGAGGGAGTCGCTTGGCTCCATTGCCGGCACTGGCTGGTTCTGTTGCGAGTCGGACACGTCGAGAACCCTTCCTGATCGCTGATGTGACTTAAGCCATAGTGGCCCATTTCACTAACCTTGTCCACTTTTTACGCATTTTAAGACAGATAATATTTTCTTCGGCCTTTGAAAACCCTGTAATCCTGCGGGTTTGAAAAAATTCTTCGGTCCAGAGCTTGATCTGGGTCACGCAAGTTATATAAACTGATGCACAGAATATATTTTTGAACCCGCTCAGCGGGACGCCCGATAAGGAGCAGCGAAGATGAGTGCACGCACTGGAGAGCAGTACCTGGCAGGGCTCAAGGATTCCCGCGAGGTCTGGCTGGGCGATCAGCGCATTGACGTCACCGAGCACTCGGCATTTGCCGGCTCGATCAACGGCATGGCCGCCTACTTCGACTACCAGCACAAGTACGCCGATGACTGCCTGATGAACGACGAGCAGACTGGCGAACAGCACAACGTCTCCCTGCTGCGTCCCAAGAACGCAGAAGACATCGCCCGCCGCCACCGCGCGTTCGACCGCCTGGCCCGCTACTCCAATGGCATGCTCGGACGCACCCCCGACTACGTCAACGTGGTGCTCGCCGGCCACGCCTCGCGCCCGGACATCTTCGCCAAATCCGGCGACCCGGTCTACTACGAGCGCCTGGAGAACTACTGGCGCCATGTGCAGGAAAACGACCTGGCGCTGACCCACACCATCGTGCATGCGGCCATCGACAAGTCGGTCGGCGAACTGCAGGGCATCAATGAAGAGCTGACCTTGCGCGTGGTGGACCGCACCGCTGAAGGCCTGATCGTGCGCGGCGCGAAGATGCTCGCCACCCTGGGCCCGATCGCCGACGAGCTCTATGTCTACCCGGCGGTGCCCATCCAGAAGGGCTACGAGGAATACGCGCTGTCCTTCGCGATCCCGGTCGCCACCAGCGGCGTGGTCTCGGTCTGCCGCGACCACTACGGCGTGGACCAGCCGGTAGTGGACAAGCCGTTCTCCTCGCGCTTCGACGAGCAGGATGCGGTCATCATCTTCGACGACGTGCTGGTCCCTTGGGATCGCGTGTTCATCGACGGCCAGCTCGATGTCTACAATTCCCTGAACGCCGGCACCGCCACCGGCAACACCCAGCAGCAGACCGCCATCCGCGCCTCGGTGAAGCTGGAGTTCGCCTACGACCTGTGCGTGCAGATGGCCAAGGTCACCGCCACCGACAACAAGCCGGACACCGCATCGATGCTCGGCGAGATCTATTCCTACCTGCGCATCGCCCGCGCCGTGATCCACTCGGCCGAGGTTAACGCGTCGGAATGGGGCGGCGGGGCGTTCTTCTGCCACGACGACATCTCCGCGCTGCGCACCATGATGCCCATCTGGATGGCCCGCGTGAACGACATCATCAAGTCCATGGGCAGCCACAACCTGCTGGCCACCCCGACCGCGGCCTCCTTCGAGGACCCGCGCCTGGGCCCACTGCTCAAGAAGTACCTGCCGGGAGCCAACGGCATCGCGCCAGAGGAACGCGCCAAGATCTTCCGCACCGCTTGGGACTTCGCCGGATCCGCCCTGGGCAGCCGCATCGAACTGTACGAGCGCTTCTACCTGGGGTCGGTCAGCCGTGCCCGCGGGCTGGATCACCGCAAGGCGCAGATGAAGGGCGAGACCGGTGCCTTCGAGGCGATGTTCGCCGAGGTGGGGATCAGTCCGGTCATCGCCGAGCAGGCCGCGCTGGACCTGGACGCCGCGGCAACGCGCGCCTAGGGAAGCAGGAAAATCATGGCTAACCCGACGCCCGATGTGCTCGATGCGCTGCTCGAGCACCTGCTGGAAACCCAGTACGGCCAGCTGCCGACGGCCACGATCCAGCGCGTGAAGCAGCGCCTGCTGGATTCGGTGGGCGTTGGGCTGGCAGGGCACCGTGCCGACGACATTGCCGGACTTATCGAAGCGGCGCAGGCCTGGGGCCACGGCGATGAAGCAACCGTGCTGGGTACCGGAATCAAGCTTCCGGCCACCTCCGCGGCCTTCGTCAACGCGGCCCTGATCCGCTCCTTCGACTTCGAGCCGGTGGAAGCCGAAGGCCCGGCCGGCAAGCAGGTCGCCGCCCACATCTCCGGAACCACCGTGGCCGTCGTGCTGGCCCTGGCCGAAGCCACCGGCGCCACCGGAGAAGAAGCACTGGCCGCGCTGGCGCTGGGCGATGACCTGGCAGCCCGCCTGGCCATCGCCGGCGGCTTCGACGTGTACTCGGGGCAGGATAATACCGGCACCTTGAATGCCCTGGCCGCCGCTGGAATCGCCAGCCGGATGCTGGGCCTGGACAAGGCGCAGGCACGCCATGCCATCGGCATTGCGGTCAACCAGGCTTCGGGCAATGTGGCGGCGATCTTCGATGGGGCCAACGGCTTCAAGCTGCCCATGGCCTTCGCCGCCCGCTCCGGAATTTCCGCCGCGCAGCTGGCCAAAGCCGGCATGAAGGCGGCGGATGATCCGCTGACCGGCAAGCACGGCTACTTCCAGCTGTTCGGCATCGACGCGCAGCCGGAACTGGCGGTGGCGGATCTTGGCGTGAGCTTCCATGGGGACTGCACGATCAAGCCCTTTGCCAGTTGCCGGGCCGCGCAGCCTTCGCTGCAGGCCTGCGCTGAACTGGTGGCCGACGGCACGGTGGGCTACAAGGACATCGAATGCCTCACCGTCCACCTGAGCGAGCGGACCCTGAACGGATTCGTCGGGGCGCGCTTCGAAGCGGGGGACACCCGCACCGTGGCAGCCCTGTTCTCGGTGCACGCCACCGCGGCGATCGCCTTGATCCACGGAACGGTTCGCCCCGAGCACCTGACCGCCAGCGCGCTGGCGGACCCGGAGCTGGCGCAGATGCTCGGGCGCATCGAGCTAGCCGGCACCCTGCCCAACAGCCAGCGGCTGACGGCGGAGATCACTGCACGGCTGCGCAGCGGCGAGGTGCGCCACGTGCGCGTGGAGCACCCGGACGGAAACATCTTGCGCACACCCCTGGAGCATGACCAGGTAGTTGAGAAGTTCTCGAAGAATCTCGAGTTCTCGCATCCAGAACTGGCAGCACGCAAGGACGCGTTGCAGCACCAGCTCGAACACCTCGCCAGCGCACCGGATCTGACTGATCTGATGGCGGCGCTGGACCCCGCTAGAAACTTCACCCCGAATTACCAGGAGCAACTCCCATGAGCATCACCAACCTTGAATCGGTCACCCCAGTAGACATGAACACCTTCCGCAACGTCGTCGGCCACTTCGCCTCCGGCGTCACGGTGATCACCACGGCCGTGGACGGCCAGCTCTACGGCACCACCGCTTCGGCAGTGTCCTCCCTGTCGATGGAACCGCCAATGATGCTCGCTTGCCTGAACCGCTCCAGCTCCACCCATGACCGGGTAGTTGAAGCAGGCGTCTTCGGCATCAACATCCTGGCCGAGGACCAGGGCGCGCTGGCCTTCCACTTCGGCCGCAAGGGCGAGGACAAGTTCGCCACCGTGCCGCATACCCTCTCCGCGGAGGGCATCCCGCTGATTGACGGCGCATTGGCCACGATCGTATGCCATGTGGCCGAAACCCCGACCGGCGGTACCCACACCGTCTTCCTGGGACTGGTCAGCCACGCTGAAGCCCATGACCGCGAACCGCTGGCCTACTACCGCGGAACCATGGGCCGCCTCGAGCCCACCAAGGAGTTGGCTGCCTACCAGGCCACCCGCACCTGGGTGCTGCTGCGCACCAGTCCACTGGGCGAAGACCTCGACGTGGATGCCATCGCCGCGGCTTCCCGGGCCGACGCTGATCATGTAGCCAACGCGCTGGTGAAGCTGGAAAGCGAGCACCTGGTCTTCCGCACCGAAAGCGGAAAATACCAGCCAAAGCCGATTACCGCAGAATTGACCGATTCGGCCTACGACTCGCGCGCCACCATCGAGTCCGGGGTGATCGCCTCGCACCTGGGCAAGATTTCCGAAGAGACCATTTCCAGCCTGCGCGAGATCACCGCGAAGCTGGCTGACCTGCGTGAGACTTCGGAATCCGACCTGGAAGAGTTCTTGGCCCTGAATGTCGCCTACCACGATGCTCTGGTTGGCGTTGCCGGCTCCAGCCAGCTGGTGGATTCCTTCCGCCGTTTGGGAATTGGCACCGTCTGGCGCCAAGCGCTGACCGCAGAGCAGTGGTCGCGCCAGCTGGACCACCGCCACGTTGCCGAATTGACTGAAGCGCTGGCTGCCGGTGACGCGCCAGCGGCCCAGGCAGCGCTTGCCGCGCACACCGAGTTCGGCAAGGCGCTGGCTCGTGAAGCAGTGGCCCGCCATGGCGGCCAGGTTTAGGCATTGAGGCGATAGCCACTGTGGAAAGGCGGCAGGTTGGAAGATCCAGCCTGCCGCCGTGGCTTTATAAAGCGTCGAAGTGCGGGCCTATTGCGCTGTGGCTCCGACAAAGAGGCGCAGCTTCCACTGGCCGCCGGTCTTGGCCCACACCGTGCGGTTGGCAGTTGCCAGATGCTTTTCGACGCCTCCGGAAATCAGATGCATTTTCATGCTGCCTTCGACGACCACCACGTTGCCCTCCTGGGTAACGGACTCGAAGTCGTGGCTGAGCGCCAAATATTCGACGGCTCCGGAACCGAGCAGTTCCAGCAATGAGTCGCGGTCATCGACACGACCGGTGGAGTGGGTGTACTGCAAATCCGGCTCAAGCAGGTTCCCCAAGGTTTCGAGGTCACGGGCGAGCATGGCCGAAAGGCGCCGTTCTTCTGCGATGCGCAGTTCCGATTCAAGTGCCGCAGGGTCAATAGTCGTCAACGGTGATGGCTCCTAAGTAGCGTTTGGTTCGTAGGCAATCTACCAATAAGCAGTGGCGATGTGCGGATATTAGCGAGTGCTTTTACTGGGTGAGATGGAGTTTCAGGGTTGATCCCAGAAGTGGAAACTATCAGCCGAGGGTATGAGCCGGGCACGGGATAGTTACCTCGCATCGCTGATTCCCCGGGCCGCGGAAATTTCTACGATGGAATCATGCTCAAGAAAAAGTACCTCGCCACTGGCGCGCTCGCCCTTCCCTTCGCTCTCCTGCTCACCGGCTGCAGCGGTTCTGATCTCTTCGTCGACAAGTACGATGAATCCACCACTCGAACTGCCAAAACTTCAGAGAAGGCCGTGGCCGATGGTGTGCTGCCCGACTGGGTTCCGTCCGGCGGCACCGACGTTCAGCTGGTCCAGCGCAATACCGGCGCTGAACGCATCTTCGTGCTGAACTACGACGGCAAGCTGGACAGCGAACAGTGCAAGGCGCTGGAAACCGTTGGGAATCCGACCGAAGCCGAACTGGCCAAGGCCTACGCTTCTGACCCGCGCACCAAGAACCTCGAGCCTGACGAGATCTCAGCTACCCGCACCTTGGATGCCGACTGGTGGCCAGCCGATGGCCAAAGCGAGACGACTGATCTGTGCGGGCGCTTCTGGGTCCATCAGTCAGAGGGCAAGCTCTATGCCTTTGCTCCGGACATGGTTGCCCAGGTCCAAGCCATCGAGAAGGAGCGGGCCGCCAAGGAAGGCAAATAGAGGCTGGCCGCCACTAGCTGGGCTGCAGGCCGCGAACCAGGAAACTGGTTCGCGGCCTGCAGCTTGTTGCTCATGCGGATCAGAAGCGGATCACGCTGCGGGCGATGGACCCGGTTTCCTGCTTTGCATAGGCTTCGTTGATCTCGTCGAGCTGGATCTCCTGCGCCACCAGGTCATCGAGATTCAACCGGCCCTGCAGATAGAGCTCGGCGTAGTAGGGAATGTCATTGCGGACCGTGGAGGAGCCCATGTAGATGCCGTGGAGATTGCGCTGCGGGATCAGCAGGTCCAGCATGATATTCATTTCCAGCGGCTTGCCCTGGGGAATGCCGATGAAATACACGTGTCCGCCGGTTTTGGCGACTTCCAGGGCCTGGCGCTGCGTGGGGGCAATGCCGATGGCTTCGAAGGAATGGTGGACTCCGCGGCCGGTGATGGCGCGGATGGCGCTGACCACGTCTTCGGTGCCGCCGTTGATGACATGGGTGGCTCCGAATTTCTTGGCCAGCTCCAGCTTCTCTGGCTGCAGGTCAATGCCGATGATGGTCTTGGCGCCGGCCAGCTTGGCTCCCTGGATGACATTCAGGCCGATGCCGCCCAAGCCGATGACCGCGACGGTTTCCCCGGGAGAAACCTTGGCGGCGTTGAGCACCGCGCCCACGCCGGTGGCTGTCGCGCAGCCAAGCACAGCAGCCTGCGCGAATGGGATTTCCTTGGGCACCCTGACCAGCTTGTTCTGGTGCAGGACCGTGTACTCGGCGAAACCGGCCACGCCGAAGCCTTCTACGCGCTCGCCGTTGCGCGTCAAGCGTGCCGGGGTATCCGGTCCGCGCAGCGCATGCTGGGGATTCAAGCAGCGGTAGGTCGCTCCGTTGACGCATTCTTCGCAGCTCCCGCAGAAGCTGATTTCCGTGGCGATGACATGGTCTCCCACTTCGAAGTCGGTGGCTTCGGGGCCTAGCGCGACGACGGTGCCAGCCATTTCGTGGCCAACCACCATCGGCAAGGGGCGCCCGCGGTCTACGGTGGCAACTATGTGGTCCGAGTGGCACAGGCCTGCGGCTTCGACCTTCACCAGAACTTCTTGCCCCCGCGGCTCGTCGACTTCGAGTTCCTCGATGCTGAAACCTTCGCCGATGTAGTTGATGACCGCTGCGCGCATTGCAGATCCTTCGTTAGATTCTTCTTCTAAAAATGCATTATTTCTAATAGTATATTTTCATTAGTGTTCTGCGTCACCCCCTTTGCGCGACTATTTTCCGGAGGAAGCATGAAAGCAGCAGTCGTTTCTGAAGTTGCCGGCTCTTTTGATGTCCTGGACATCAGCATTGACAACCCCGAAGCCCATGAAGTCCTCATTGACGTGAAGGCCAGCGGCCTGTGCCACTCGGATTTGCACGTGGCGACGTCGGACATCGGCTTCCCCATGCCAGCGGTGCTCGGCCACGAAGTCTCGGGTCTGGTCGTGGGCGTCGGTTCGGCTGTCACCTCGCTCTCGGTGGGGGACCGCGTGGTGACTTCTCCAGTGCACAGCTGCGGGGTCTGCAAGGGATGCCGCACCGGCAAACCCTACCAGTGCCGCGTGCCCTCGCACACCGACCGCACCGCGCAGCAGAATCCGCGATTGTCCCTGGGTGGGCAGCGGCTCACCCAGTTCATCGGTGTTGGCGGCTTCGCGGAACAGGTGCTGGTGCATGAGAACACCGTCGTAAGGGTTCCGGACGCTATCCCGTTCGACCGCGCGGCGCTGCTTGGCTGTGGAGTGGTCACGGGTGCTGGCGCGGCTATTAATACCGCGCGCATCCGTCCAGGCGATACCGTTGCCGTGATCGGCGCCGGTGGTGTCGGGCTGAACGTCATCCAGGGCGCGAAACTGGCTGGCGCGACCCGCATCATCGCTATCGACCTGCAGCCGGCCAAGCTGGAGCTGGCCAAGGTCTTCGGTGCCACCGACGTCATCAACGGCGGGGAGGGCGATGCGGTGGAAACCGTCAAGCGGATTGCTGGCGGGGGAGTGACGCATGCCTTCGAGGTCATCGGCCTGCAAGCCACCAGCGAGCAGGCGGTGGCCATGCTGGAAATCGGCGGCACCGCGTACCTGATTGGCGTTCACAAGCCCGGCGCGCAGATCAGCATCACCCCATTTGGAGACCTGATGGGACGCCAGAAGGGCATCCGTGGCGTGGCCATGGGGTCGAGCAACATCCAGGTGGACATCCCCATGTACGCCGAGTTGTATCTGCAGGGCCGTTTCAAGCTCGACGAACTGGTGTCAGCGCATATCAGCTTGGATGAAATCGACAAGGGATACGAGCAGCTGCGTGGCGGTGCGGTGGCCCGAAGCGTGATTACCTTCTAGATTTATCGACGCCGGTCGCTGAACGAAGCAAGGCCAGCAGTTCACTGATCTGCTGGCCTTGTTTCATGTTCTGGGGGGTGCTGCTACTCTCCGGTCTGCGCGCGGCGCTGTATGCGCGTGGCGTACAAGACGCAGCCCAGCAACCCGATGAAGCTGAGCGCAACCGCCACGGACCCGGTGATGCCGGGCAGGTGCTGGTTCCAGGTCATGTTCAGGGTGACAAGCAGAGACACCAGAAATCCTCCGGTGAGGTAACTGATTGCCGAACTCATGGTGAACCTTCCGTGGGCAGAACGTGCTCCCGTGAGCCTAGCATCGCGCCAGTCGCTGTCCAAGGATTTGCCGGTGCTGGTTATTTGCGAGACGCGTGCTCCCAGAGCACTTCATCCACTGTTACGGGCTTGTCAATGAGCTCGAAGCGTGCCATTGCATCCAGGCCTGACTGGGAAGCCTCTGCATCGAACGCGGTGCCTGCCAAGGCGAACCGCGTTGGAGCTTTTTCCACCGGAATCTGGTTGACCTCGGCGTGTATCTTCTGCACTTCCTCGAGGTTTGCTGCATCGGAGTAGAACTCCACTGCCTCTTTCATGGCCGATACGAAGGCCTTGGCAGTATCTGGATTCGCACCGGCCCACTGGGAAGTGCTCAGCCACAAAGTGCCCGGCTGATTCCCCTGGTACTCGCGGACCGGGTTGCCCAAGGAGGGGAAGCCGGCCGCAATCATCTGGTGGTAGAAGACGTCGCTGGGGACGACCGCGTCAACGGTCCCAGTCTCCACCGCGGCCTGCATCCCGGCGTAGGGCATGCCCACTTCGCTGAACTCCTCGGCGCCCACCCCTGCGTCTTCCAGGGCTTGGAAGACCGGCAGATCGCTGCCGGTCTTCACGCCGATGACACCGATGGTCTTACCCTTGAGATCGGCAAGCCTCGCAATCCCAGAGTCCTTGGCGACGAGCACTCCGGAGTTATCGACGTTCGGGTCGACCACGCCATTCGAAGCCAGCGCTTCGATCGGCAGGCCCTTTGACACGGAGGTGGCGACGTTGACCCAGGAACCGGTGGCGATGTCCACCTCGCCGGAGATAGCAGAAGCAATCTGGGCGGCGGGGTCTGCGCCATTGATGATTTCAACGTCCAAGCCATGGTCTTCGAAGAAGCCTTGGGATTCGGCGAGGTAAGCCGGCTCGAACTGGATGCCGGCCACCGAGACCTTCAGCGGGATCAAGCCGCCCGGTGTTTCGGCGCCTTGCCCAGCGTTGCCGCAAGAGGCCAAGGCCATGGTGGAAACGAGCAGGACCGCGGACAGGGGCAGGGCCCGGCGCGCGGAAGATGGAGTTCTCAAGATGGCCTCGTCGTGCTTGAAGGGGATATGAAGTGGCAGGCAATCAGCTGAAATCTGTGATGACCGAACGGGCAACGCCCTGCCCGGCCTTCATCGCTGCGAAGCCCTCGTTGATCTGCGAGATATGAAGTTCCCGGGCAACGAGCGCGTCGAGCTTGAGGCGCCCGGCAAGATAGTGCTCGGTGTATTTGGGGACATCACGTTGCGGGCTGGAAGAGCCCATATAGATCCCGTGCAGGCTGCGCTGCGGCCCAATGATGTCGGCCATGGCATCCAGCGGCAGTTGCGCGCCGGGCTTATGCAACCCGACCAGATAGGCATCCCCGCCTACACGGGTCATGCGCACCGCCTGCAAGCTGGTGGCCTGCAGGCCGATCATCTCGAAGGAATGATCCACCCCGCCGCCGGTGATTTCCTGGACCTTGGCGACAGCGTCTCCACTGCCGCCATTGATCGTGTGCGTTGCCCCGAATTCGCGGGCCAGTTCCAGCTTCTCATCGCTCAGATCCACTGCGATGATCTTCGAAGCGCCGGCGATCTGGGTAGCATTGATCGCGTTCAACCCGATGCCTCCAGCGCCAATGACTGCGACGGATTGCCCCTGGGCCACCTGGGCGGAGTTGAACACTGCCCCGGCACCGGTCAGCGTGGAGCAGGCCATCACCGCGGCTTGGGCGAAGGGCAACTCCTCGGGAATCCTTACTGCCTGGTTGGCATGCACCAAGGTGTACTGGGAAAATCCGCCGGTGCCGAACATCTGCATCACCGGCTGATCCTTGCAGCTGGCGCGCGGTGCTTGGCCGGCCGTGCGCAGCGTGCTGGGGCGGTTGGCGCAACGGTATTCCTGGCCCGAAAGGCACAGCGCACACTGCGCGCAGTACTGGATCAAGGCGGCCAGCACGTGGTCGCCCGCAGTGAAACCGCAGGCTTGGTTGCCGGTGCTGAGCACCACCCCGGCGACTTCATGGCCCAGCAGCAGCGGGGCGGGAAGTCCCAGATCCATGCCCGCCAGGTGGGCATCGGACTGGCACAGTCCAACTGCTTTGACTTCGATCAGCAATTCCGCGCCCAGCGGAGCATCAACGTGGATGTCCTCAATGCTGAAGCTGCCATCGCCGTGCCTTGCCAGTGCTGCCCGTGCGCTGAGTGCCATGGGGATCAGTCCTTGCGCAGGCGCACGAGGATCCGTGCACGGGCCTCGGTGAAGCGCGGGTCAGCCTTGGTGGCCAGCTGGTCGCGGGTCTCGCCGAAACCGGTGACGATCTCGTCGACTACGGTGGCCGGCTTCTCCGCGATCACGACCACCTTGTCGGCCAGGTACAGCGCCTCGTCGATGTCGTGGGTGACTAGCAGGATCGTCACACCCAGCTTGTGCTGCAAGTCCAGCACGAGGTCTTCGAGGTCGAAGCGGGTCTGCGCATCAACCGAGGCGAAGGGCTCATCCATGAGCAGCACCTTCGCGTTGTAGGCCAAGGCGCGGGCAATGGCCACGCGCTGCTGCATGCCTCCTGACATTTCCCAGGGGAACTTGCCGCCTTGGCCTTCAAGGCCCACGGCAGCCAGATGCTCATCGGCCAGCTTGTTGCGCTCGGCCTTGCCGATGCCCTTGCCCTGCAGCGGGAAGGCCACGTTTTCGCGGGTGGTCATCCATGGCATCAGCGAACGCGAGTAGTCCTGGAAGACCACGGCGAGATCGGGGTGCGGGCCGTTGATCTTCGTGCCGGAAACCTCGATGGTTCCGGCTTTTGGCTTCAGCAAGCCGGAAAGGCATCGCAGCAAGGTGGTCTTGCCGACGCCCGAAGGGCCGACTATCGAGATGAATTGGCCATACTCCACGTCCAGATCCAAATTCTCCAGGATCTTGTTTTCGGCCGGGCCGGCGCCATAGCTCATGGACATGCCGCGAACCTTCATGAGCAATGGTTTGGTTTCCATGGTCGTTTCAACGGGTGCTTGGGTGGTCATGGGATTCTCCTTGGTCAGAAGATGGAAGGTCGGACGGAAACGGAGGCTACTGGGCGCCGGAGGCGTGGTACCAGCGCAGGATCCGTTTCTCGACGAGCACGAAGAGGATCGAGATGATGTAGCCGATGACACCGACCAGCAGTGCGCCGGCCCATGTCTCCGGAACCTTGAAGGTGGCCGAGGAATTCAGGATGTAGAAGCCCAGGCCTTCAATGGAGGCGAACATTTCCGAAACCACCATCACGGTGATGCCGATCGGCAATGCGACGCGGATGCCGGCCACGATCTGCGGGGTGGCACCGGGCAGGATCACGCGGCGGAAGTGCAGGCCGCGCGGGATGCGGTAGACCTTGGAGAACTTGCGCACCGTTGGCTCGATGCCCAGGATGCCGTCGATGGTGTTCAGCAGGATCGGCCACATGCAGGCGAAGGCGATGGTGCCCATCTTCGGGCCCTGCCCCATGCCGAAGACGCCGATGATCATCGGAACCAGTGCTGCCTGCGGGACAGCGCGGAAGAAGTGGATGATCGGGTCAACGATCTTCAGCAGCAACGGGACTTCGCCCAGCAGCAGTCCGCCGCAGATGCCGAAAAAGGCAGCCAGGGCCAAGCCGACAAAGAGGTTGGACAGCGAGTACCAGGCGCCGGAAATAATCACGCCGTTGCCCAGGTCGCGGACCAAGGCTTCGAGGATGGACTCCAGCGAGGGGATGAAGAAGTTCGTGGAGTTTGCCGAGCCGAACCACCAAGCCGCAACCACGGCAACGATGAGCCATGAAGAAACCAGTATCTTGCGTCCGGCGGCCGCCGAGGAGCTCGGAGCCTTGGCCTTCGAAGCGCGTGATGGCACTGCCGGGGCGTTCAAAGTTGCGTTAGTCATCGTTCTGCCTCTTCCACTTCAGCAAACGGTTTTCGGCCTGTTGCAAGAGCAGGGCGATGGCCCATCCGGTCAGGCCGGCGAAGAACAGGTAGGCGAAGGCCAGATCCCAACGCTGCGCCTGCTGCATCAGCGTGATCTGGCGTCCAATGCCTGGCGCCTGGGAGATCACTTCAACGCCCACCGCCACCAGGATGGCGATGGCCGAGGAAATGCGCACACCGGTCGCGATCAGCGGCAGGGCAGAAGGCAGCAGGACCTTGGTGAAGCGCAGCATCGGCGGGATGCGGAAGACGGCGACGGTGTCGGCAACCGCGGCTTCCTGGCGGCGTGCACCGTAGATGGTCTGGATCAGCACTGGCCACAGGCAGGACAGCGCGACGACGACGATTTCCATCATGGTGTTCGAGCCGAGCAGCATGATCACTACCGGCATCAGGGCCAGTACCGGGAACGAACGGCCGAAATCGATCAGAATCGAGGTGGAGTTGTCGAGGAAGCGAACTGATCCAATGACCAGGCCCAGGACGACACCCACGACCGAAGCAATGAGCCAGCCGGTGAGGGCTGCGAGCAGGGTCTTGCCTAGCCCGCCCCAGAAGGCCGCTTGGCCCAGGGCTTCGGCGATGGCAGAGAAGATCTTTTCCACGCCGGGGAGCATGGAGGGCATGGTTCCTGAGGCGATCACCAGTTGCCAGATGCCCAGCAGGGCGGCGATGGCCACGATGCGCAGGGTCCAGAGCAGACCCGGTGAAATCGTTGACTCTTTCATGGGAATCCTTGAGTAAGCAGTTGCAAGCTAGGGGTGCTGGTGGCGCCAGCGCAGGGGATGGCGCCACCGGTTGGGCGAAGCGGACGTGGGCTACTTGGCGTCTGCCGAAGCCCGGGTAGGGGCTTCGTCCCAGAGCACATCTTCGACGATGACCTTGTTCTCGACCAGGCCGAAGTGGACCATGGCATCGATGCCGGATTGGGCTTCAGCCACGTTGAAGGTGACGTCCGCCGGGACGAAGGTCTTGGGCGCATCGGCTACATCGATCTGGTTGGCTTCGGCGTGGACCTTGCGGACTTCCTCCAGATTGGCCGGGTCCGAGTAGAACTTCACGGCATCCTGCATAGCTGCGTCGAACTTCTTGGCGGTCTCGCCATTCTGCTCCAGCCACTGCTTCTGCACGGTCCAAACGGTTACCGGCATGCTGGACTGGAATTCCTGTACCGGGTTGGAGATGGTCTGGTAGCCCTTCTCCGACATCTGGTGGTAGAAGGAGTCGGCAGGCACTACTGCATCCACGGTGCCTTGTTCCAGGGCCGCTTCCATGCCCGCGTAGGGAACAGCAACTTCCGTGACTTCCTTTTCCTTCACGCCGGCCGCTTCCAATGCCTGGAGCACGGGGATGTCGCCACCGGACTTCACGCCAACTACGCCAATGGTCTTGCCCTTCAGGTCTGCCAGTTCCTTGACCCCGGAATCCTTGGCCACCATGACGCCGGAGTTGTCGGCCTCCGGATCAACCATGCCGTTGCCGCCAATGACCTGGATCGGAACACCTTGGGAGAAGGAGGTGGCAACGTTGATCCACGAGCCGATGGCAACGTTCACGTCACCGGAGACCACCTGGGCCAGCAGCGCGGCGGGGTCGGCGCCATTGACCAATTCAACGTCCAGGCCCTGGTCCTCGAAGTAGCCCTTCTCTTCAGCGATGCGTGCGGTTTCGAACTGGATCGGAGCAATGGCGACGCGCAGCTTCACCGGGCCGTCGGCGCTGGCCTCCTCGCTGGATCCGCACGCGGCCAGGGTGCCGATTGCGAGGGCAGAGACTGCGAGGCCGGAGAAGGCCTTCCGTGCAAAACGTCGTTTCGTGACCATGGGGATCTCCTTGAAAGCTTGGTGCCTAGGCGAAGGCTGCGAGTTGTCGACCGGGGTCGGCTCCCGGAAGAAGAAGTACATTGAGCATCAAAATGTATTCCTTGAATCACAATATATCTTTAGTATGATTGTGTGGCAAGACTCACATTCAAAATGATGCCAACGACGAAGCGCGCCGGGCAGACCAGGAGATACATTCCATGACAGCAACAGATCTTTCCGCCGTTCCGCTGGCTCAGCAGCTTCGCGCCGCTTTGGCGGCCACGCCCCTTCCGCTGGTGATCAATGGCCAGGAGGTCGCTGGCTCGGGGGAAAAGCTGCCGGTAACCGATCCCTCCACTGGCCAGCTGCTGACCGAGACGACGGCTGCCACCGCAGCGGACATCGACCGCGCAGTAGCTGCCGCCCGTGCAGCGTTCGAGTCCGGGCCCTGGGCAGAAATGACCCCGGCAGCACGCCAGCGGGCGCTGCACCGCTTCGCTGACGCATTGGAAGCGAACCTCGATGAATTGGCTACCCTGGAGTCCCTGAACTGCGGGAAGCCCTTCAACATCGCCCGCTTTGGCGAGCTGCCCGCGGGCATCGAGACCTTGCGCTACTTCGCCGGCTGGGCCACCAAGCTCAACGGCGAAACCCGCGATATTTCCCTGCCAGGAACCTGGCACGCCTATACCCAGCGCCAAGCCTTGGGTGTGGCCGCACTGATCGTGCCATGGAATGTCCCCTTCACCATTGCGCTGTCCAAGGTGGCTCCGGCGCTGGCGTCCGGCTGCACCGTCGTGCTCAAGCCCGCGGAGCTGACCCCGCTGACCGCCGTGCGCATGGCGCAGATTGCGCTTGAAGCAGGCATCCCGGCCGGTGTGCTGAACGTGGTCCAGGGCTTGGGGCCGGTGGCCGGCCAAGCGCTCGCCGACCATCCGGATGTCGACAAGCTCTCCTTCACCGGATCCACCGCGGTAGGCAAGAAGCTGCTGGCGTCGGCAGCGGTCAATCTCAAGCGGCTGAGCCTTGAGCTGGGCGGCAAATCCCCGGTGGTGATCTATCCCGACGCGGATCTGGACAAGGCCATTCCGGCCGCCGCCATGAGCATCTTCGGCAACTCCGGCCAGGTCTGCGCGGCAGGGTCGCGACTGTATGTCCACGAAGACATCGCAGACCAGGTCATCGAAGGCATCGCCGGATTCGCGAAGAACCTCAAGCTGGGCGCTGGCCTGGCAGAAGGAACCCAGCTGGGCCCGCTGATCTCCCAGGTGCAGCGCGAGCGCGTGCTGGGGTACATCGAGGCGGGCATCGCTGATGGCGCGGAACTCGTTGCCGGTGGCTTGGCCGAAGGCGAAGAAGGATTCTTCGTGCAGCCCACCGTGCTGAAAAATGTCAGTCCGGACATGTCCATCGCCAAGGATGAGATCTTCGGGCCGGTGCTCTCGGTGAGCACCTTCGGCGACGAGGATTCGCTGGCCGAGGTGCTGCGCCGGGCCAACGACACCGACTACGGTCTCAATTCGGTGATCTTCACCCAGGACATTTCCCGCGCGTTGACCTTCGCCAAGAAAATCCAGGCCGGCAACGTCAGGGTGAATACCGGTGCCGGCATGGATGCGAACATGCCGTTCGGCGGATTCAAGCAGTCGGGGTGGGGCGCCGAAAATGGCCGTGAAGGCATCGAGGCCTACACCTCGCTGAAGTCGGTCACCGTCAAGCTCGGCTAGCGGCAATGTTCTATTCCGGGACTGCTTTGCGCAGTCCCGGGCCGATAGGATGAGCTCATGAGCGAAAAGGAGCAACCCCGGCTGGCTAGCGCGTTGGCGCAGAAAGTCGTCGACACGATTGCGCCGACCATCAACCGCAATGTGAACATCATGAATGCTCACGGAGTCATCATTGCTTCTACGGATGCTGCGCGTATCGGTACCCACCACGACGGCAGCGCAGAGGCGATCCGCCGCAACAACATCATCCGTGTCAGCCAGGCCGACGGCTCGGCCGGAACCCAGCCCGGGGTCAATGTGCCGCTGGTGCTGAACGACCAGCTCTGCGGCGTTGTGGGCGTGACCGGAGCTCCCCACGAGGTGGAACCGCTGGCCGGCCTGATTGCACTGACCGTTCAATTGCTCTTTGCCCAGGAACGCGAGCACTCTCGCAGCGCGCGGCGCGAGACCGAAGCCCGCGACATTATTTCTGCGTTGATCGCCGGTCGCGTTGCGCCTGAAGTGATCGACCGCTCGCTCGCAGCGCATGGTTTGCGCGGGCCGAAATGCATTGAAGCTTGGCTGCCCCGAAGCGTGGGGGATCCGTCGCTCGAAGAGCCGGCGAAGGATCATCACCGCACGTCATGGATTAGCCTTTCCGGCGCGTACTGGAGGCTTTGCGCTGCCAGCGAGACAGCTTTCGCTCCCGAGCGCATGGACCAGGAACGTTTCCTGGTCTCCGCGCCTGTCGAAAAGGCCGAGGATCTCATGGCCGAAACCGAAGTGCTGCGCGTATTGTTGGGCTATCCGGCACTCGTGCCTTCCCACGCGCGGCGCCGCATGTGGAGCCGGGAAATTGCTGTGGCTATCGCCCGCACCCCAGCCCGCAGCCTGGAACATGCAGCTGCCCCAGCGATGCAGCTCAATGAGGAACAAGCCAGAACCCTGCTGGTCGTTGCGACAGCTGCTTCGATGAGCCAAGCGGCCACGGATCTGCATATTCACCGCAATACCTTGGTGCAAAGACTTGAACGGATAAGCCAGGTCAGCGGCGTCGATATTCGGCGGTCCAGCGAATCCCTGAAACTCCAGCATGCCATCTACGCGAGAGTGGCCTTGGGCCAGCTGCATGTTTTCTAGGCCCTGGAAACTAGGGGAGCTGGCGCCGGGGCTGGGAAGGGTGGGGTGTTTGCACACATTGGCTCTTTCGAACCCAGGCAAATGTGGTCGTGTGCCCATAGGTATTCGGGGTCACTTTTCCTAGTATTGGCAGGATGATCGATCTTTGCGCCCGAAACCGGGGTGGCACGGTGGCATCTAGCCCAACGGGCAAAGCCTTGAGCAGCTTTGCCGATAGGGCTGGTCCACCCGTTGAGCCATTGCGGGCTGGGCGCATTGAACTACCGATATTGGCAAAGGAGCCAACCCGCCGTGTATGAACTGCTTGTTCTGCTGATCCTTGTTGTGGCCATCGTGATGGTCACAGCACGCTTGAAGATCAGCCCATTCCTCGCCCTGGTCGGCGCCGCTATCCTGGCGGCCTTCGCCTACCGGATTCCGCTGGCCGAAGTGGCTTCGACGGTCACCACGGCCTTCGGCAGCACCATGGGAAATATCGGACTGGTGATTCTGTTCGGAACAATGATCGGGGTGATCCTGGAGAAATCCGGCGCCGCGATCTCCATGGCGGATGCGCTGATCAAGGTTCTGGGTACTCGGTTCCCTAACCTGACGCTATCGATTATCGGCTACATCGTTTCCATTCCGGTCTTCTGCGACTCGGGCTACGTGGTGCTCAACTCGCTGCGCAAAGCCATCACCCTGCGTACCGGCGTCTCTGGTCTGGCAACTTCTATCGCCTTGATGACCGGCCTGTACGCAACACACACCATGGTCCCGCCAACTCCGGGCCCGCTGGCCGCAGCCGAAAGCATCGGCATTGCCGATAACCTGGGCTTGATCATCGCTGTCGGATTGCCCGTTGCGGCCATCTCGGCACTTGCCGGCTTGGCCTACGCCAGCCGCTTCAACAAGTCCCAATGGACCCCGTTGCCAAGCGACGACCACAATGACATCTCCGAACTCGACTATGAGCAGCTGCGTGCAAGCTTCGGAAAATTGCCCAGCCCGGCGCTGGCCTTCATGCCGATCCTGGTTCCGCTGGTGCTGATCTGTGCCGCATCCATTGCGAAGCTGCCCTCGCACCCGATTGGCGAAGGCGCTGCCTTGGAAATCCTTTCCTTCCTGGGGACGCCGGTTATTGCGCTGATCTTCGGCTTGATCTCATCGACTTTTCTTTTGAGCGGTGGCAGCAAGCTGGCGGTCTTCAATGAGCAGATGCATGAAGCTGTACGCACCGCCGCTCCGATCTTGCTGATCACCGGTGCCGGCGCTGGCTTCGGCGCAGTCCTGGCCGCTTCGGATCTGACCACGATTCTTTCGGATTCCCTCAGCGGACTGGGCTTGGGCTTGGCTGTGCCATTCCTGATCGCCGCTGCGCTGAAGTCCGCCCAGGGCTCGTCCACCGTCTCAATGGTGACCACTTCCGCGCTGGTCGCTCCGATGCTCGGCTCCCTAGGCTTGGATTCGGAGCTGGGCATGGTGCTGTCCGTATTGGCCGTTGGCGCCGGTGCGATGGTTGTCTCGCACGCCAACGACTCCTACTTCTGGGTCGTCTCGCAGCTCAGCCGCATTCCGGTGATTACCGCGTACAAGACCCTGAGCGTGGCTACCGCCATCCAGGGCACCGCGGCATTCCTGACTGTACTGGTTCTCGGAGCCGTACTGCTGTAGCAGCGCGCTTTCCAAGAAAGAAACGGATCGCGCCATCGGCAGATGGCGCGATCCGTTGCTTTAAGCAGTGCTGGATTAGCCCAGGCCTGCCGCCGGGAAGCTCCGCGCGGCCTTATTCGCTGTGGCAGTCGAGATCACCAGCAACGCGATGGCGGCCAGGTAGCCGGCTCCGGTCGCGGCGAAGGCGAAACCGAATTGGCCCAGCAGGCAGAGAACTGCTGCGCTGGCCAATGCCGCCCAACCGGCCCAGGAAGCCGCGGCAAGCAGGGGCGCAGCCTGCTGATGCCCGGCGAGCCAGGCCCCATCGCTGGCCAAGGTGTGGCGCGTCTTGATGCCGATCGCCGCATTGCGAGCGAGCTTCCGGTCCCGTGCCATCGGGGCGAGGAACGCTGCGACCAGCGTTATGCTCAGCAACCCGAACATGAAGGCAATCACGCCTGCTGGATCCACTTGCCGCCTCTTCTGCCGATTGATCTTGAATGGCCATTCTATGCGGTCGCATGGAAGTGCCCTGATCCACGCTGTGTTCCCAATCGATGCCTAGGGGAACGCCTTTGAAATCCAGTTCCAGCATGCCAATTGCGTCATGCGAAGGTCATATGACGTCTTATCCGCCCGTTTTCCGGCAGGGCGAAGGCGCGAAGATGACGTATTTTGTCCTGCTGTTCCTCCGCATGACAGCGCCCTTCCCGAGGACCTGCCAGTAATGCTTGACTCGGAGCACAACCCATCCAGAGCGGCTGAGAGGCCTGGCTCCGAGACGCCGCAGCAAGCCTGCACTCCGCAGGTAGTGCTAACGCCAGGTTCGATGGATCCGCAGATTTTCTGCATCCTTCGGAATCCATAGCCCAAGAGGAGAACGAAGATGACTGTACTGGATACCCAATTGCCGTGCGTGCCCTACACCGGCACTGCTGATGAAGCTGAACTGGCTCATTGGCGCGACGTCGCCCAGCAAGTAGCTGACAAGCTGGCGGCTGACGCGCTCGAACGCGACCGAAAGAACGCCCAGCCTTTCGCCGAAGTGCAGCTGCTGCGCGAAGCCGGGTTGCTCAATCTCTTGGTGCCTGCAGAATTCGGCGGAGCCGGAGCCCATTGGGAAGCGGCTTTCGAAGCGGTCCGCATACTGGCCGCAGCTGATGGCTCCATCTCGCAGTTGCTGGCTTACCACTACATCAACCAGTCCGGCATTGCGTTCTACGCCCCAGCAGAAGCGCAAGGGGCATGGTGGCAGCGCACCGTGGAAGGTGGCTGGCTCTGGGGCGATTCGGTGAATCCAGTTGATCCGGATTTGACGCTGAGCGCCGAAGGGGACGGCTACCGACTGAATGGAGCCAAGCGATTCTCCACGGGTTCCGGTGTTGGCGAGGTCATCGTCATCAACGCGCTGGTCCAGGGCGGAGAATACGACGGGCAGATTCTCGCGTTGGTTCTGCCACGCGATATCGATGGCTTGGAAATCGTTGACGACTGGGACTACCTGGGACAGCGGCTGAGCGCGTCGAATTCCTTGAAGTTCCACAACGTGCGGCTCGAAGCAGGGGACTTGCTGGGATTCGTCACCGATGAACCGGTCTCCACCCTGCTTACCCCCGGTATCCAGTTGGCCTTCGCCAACTTCTACCTGGGCATCGCCCAGGGAGCACTGGAGCGCGGCAAGCAGATCTTGCTGGGCCGCAAGAACGCCTGGCTGTTCTCGCAGGCAGAGACCTACTCGCAGGACCCGATCTTCCAGCGCACCGTCGGAGAGCTCAAAGCCCGCACTGCAGCAGTGGCGGCGCTGACCGAGAAGCTGGGCCGGAAATTCGATGCCCTGCTCTCGAAGGCCGGGGAAGTCACCCAGCCCGAACGAGCGGCGTTGGCCGTGGAAATTGCTGAAGCCAAGGTGGTCTCCACTGAGGTGGGAGTGGATGTGGCGAACCGGATCTTCGAGGTGACCGGTTCATCTTCGACTGCGAACTCGGTGGGTCTGGACCTGTACTGGCGCAATGTGCGCACCCATTCGCTGCACGACCCAGTGGACTACAAGAAGATCGAGGTCGGCGCCTACTTCCTGCGCGGAGAGTCCCAGCCGCTCTCGCTGTACACCTAAGAAAACTTCTCCCGGATTGGACTGAACGATGACTGTACTTGCAACTGGCAATCGACTCGCAGGCCTCAAAAACCGCTTCGCACCGCTCTTCGCGCGCATTGCGCAGGGTGCAGCTGAACGCGACCGCACCGGCGAATTGCCCTTCCAGCAGGTCGCGGACCTGGCCGCTGCCGGCTTTGGCGCGGTTCGGGTCCCGGAATCGCACGGGGGTGCCGGTGCTACGCTGCCCGAACTCTTCGAGCTCTTCGTGGATCTCGCGGCGGCGGATTCCAATATTGCCCAAGCGCTGCGCGCGCACTTCGCCTTCGTCGAGGACCGTCTGGTTGCGGCCCCCGGTCCGGGGCGCGACAAGTGGCTGGCCCGCTTCGTGGCGGGAGAACTGGTGGGCAACTCCTGGACCGAGGTCGGCACCGTCAAGGTCGGGGACGTGATCACCAAGGTCACCCCGGACGGCGAGGGAAGATTCAAGCTCAACGGCACCAAGTACTACTCCACCGGCTCGATCTTCGCCGACTGGCTCGATACCTACGCAGAGCGCACCGACACCGGAAAGCGCGTGATCGCCGCAGTCAACCGCCACCAGCGCGGCGTCGAGCTGGCCGATGACTGGGATGGCTTCGGCCAGCGCACCACGGGCACCGGCACCTCCACCTTCACCGACGCGATTGTCGCCGAAGAAGACCTCATCGACTTCGATACGCGTTTCAAGTACCAGACAGCTTTCTACCAGCAGGTGCTGCTCGCTGTCCTGGCCGGCTCCGCCAAAGCAGCCGAGCGCGACTTCGCCGCCGAGCTGAAGGCGCGCAAGCGGACCTTCAGCCATGCCGCGGCCAATGTGGCGGCCGAAGACCCGCAGCTGCTGCAGGTGATCGGCGAGGTCTCCGCGGCGGCCTTCGCTGCCGCGGCAACGGTGGAACGAGTGTCGACGGCATTGCAGGGAGCCTATGAAACTGCGCAGGCGCTGCACACCGGCGAGGTGACCGGGGAAGAGGACGAAGCAGCCAACGATGCGGCAGAGCTGGCCAGCGCCCAGGCGCAGGTGGTGCTCACGCCATTGGTCCTCAACGCAATCACCCACGCTTTCGATGCGCTGGCCGCCAGCGCCACGAGCGTTACCAAGAACCTGGACCGGCACTGGCGCAATGCCCGTACCGCCGGCAACCACAACCCCTGGGTGTTCAAGGCGAGGTTGATTGGCGACCTGGCGGTCAATGGCACCGAGCTTCCGCGCGTGTGGGCGATTGGTGCATCAAAGTAGATTCCTTGATTTTGCGGGTCCAGCATTCTTTGCCGATGCTGGGCCCGTGGTCGTAGTCCCGGGGCAATCGATCGACCATCGTTCCAGTCGCCTGACGGATAGCTGCCGGCCTTGGCCCTAGCGCACCTGGGTAACCGTGCCACTTGCGATATGGAAGATATCCAAGTCGCGGGGCACGAAGAGGCCGCCAGAGAACTGTTTCGAAGCCCGCTGCCAAACTTCCATTCCAGATCCAGCGGGAACCAAATGATGCAGCGCCAAGTTCCGTGCTCCAGCCCGCTGGGCGATTCGACCTGCGTCTTCTGCGGTGGTGTGCGCGCGCCGATGATGTCCCATGCTCGCTTCCAGTTCGGAGGATGAAGCATGCGGGTAGCTACGAGCGATGGCCTCCAGATCAATAGCTTCATGGAACAGCAAGTCGCAGCCTTGGGACAGGCGCGCAAGATTTGCGCTTGGCGCTGTATCGCCGGAAACCACGACCGATCCATATCTCGAATCAAGGCGGAATGCGAATGCCGGAGCGATAGGTTGGTGCTGGACCAGGATAGCGCTAATTTTTACATGCCGATCAGCGTATATTTCAAAAGGCTCCATGTCCGGATGGTTGTTGTGGTTGGGGTGGAAGCCTGTGCCGGCGGGAATCTCGATATCTACGCCATGGAAAATATCCGAAATATCAGGTGCCGCCGAATCCCGTCGGCGATCGTTGAGATCTGTAGCATGGGCGCGCAGTAGCAAGTTGACCATGGCGTTGGTCCCGGGTGTGGGCGACTGCGGAAATATGGCTTCCGGCTCTTCGGCCGCTGTCTGCATCGAGGGCAGCACTCCTCGATCACCCGGTCCGAAAACAGGAACCTGCCGACCATCGGTGCCGCGGAACCCAAGGCCGCCCAGGACCATGACAGAATTCAGGTCAATGACGTGGTCTGAATGCTGATGGGTAATGAAAATTCCGCGCAGGGCAGTGGGGTGAATCCCGATCTCAGCCAGGCCCAAACCGACGCCATGGCCGCAATCCACCAAGTAAGCGTGGCCGTCCACAACGATCGCGGTAGAAATTCCGCGACGGTGACCGGTTCCTGGATCCGGCCTCAATAGCGGGCCGCCAGCAGTTCCAAGCGCCACTGCATGCATTCCGGTCTTCATCACTGGCTTCATCTGTCTCCTGTGGACGGGTTGTTTCATCGGCAAGCTGATGCCATCATCCGCGGAGGCAATGAAGTAGTCAAGGAATAATAGATTATTCGCCTCATAACATTTTCTATTTGGCAGCGGTCCGCTGCCCGCTGGCTAGACTGGGCGGGTGATCAACTACACCCTGCGCCAGCTGCAGTACTTCGTCGCCGTCGCTGAACTCGGCTCCATCTCCGCCGCAGCGAAGCAGTGCCATATTTCCCAGGCAGCCATGTCCCAGTCCATGGACGAGCTGGAACGCGCCGTCGGCTCGCAGCTGCTGGTGCGCAGACGTGCCCGCGGCGTGGTGCTCACGGCTGTCGGCACCGACTTCCTGCTGGACTCGCGGGCCCTGGTGCGCCATGCCGAAGAAGTGCAGGACCAGATTGTCGAACGCCAGACCAAGCTCTCCGGCCCTTTGGTGATCGGCTGCTATTCCTCGCTGGCCGCTTTCTGGATCCCGGTGATCTGCGAACGCTTCACCAATGTGCACCCGGACTTGCAGGTCACCCTCGTGGAGGGGGACGGGGCCGACCTGCAGGAGCGCATGCTCAAGGGCCACCTGGATGCGGTGCTCACCCATACCCGCCACCTGCTGCCGCAGGTCTCTTCGCGTACGGTGATGTCGGGCCGGCCCTATGTGCTGGTGGGAGGCAATCACCGGCTGGCCGATCGCACCTCCGTCGCCTTGAGCGAACTGGCCGACGACGACTTCGTCTCCCTGGACATCCCCACGGTGCGCGATAACCAGCTGGTGAATCTTCGCATGTCGGGCTTGGACCCCAAGGTGCGGTGGAGTTCGCAGAGCTTCGAGGCGGTGCGCGGGATGGTGGCTCGGGGTTTGGGCTATACCGTTCTGGTGCAGCGCCCGCCGGTCAACCTGAGCTACGACGGCTTGCCGCTGTCGGTATTGGAGATCGAGGGCGAGGTTGGCGTGAGCGATATCTGCGTGGCCTACACCGCTTCGGACCGCCCTAGCTTGCGGCTGCGCGCGTTCTTGGATTTCTGCGAGGAAGCCGGAGCCGAGAAAGAGCGCAAGGCCGGTTAGAACCCGTAGGTTCCAACCGGCCCCGCGCTTTCGCCAGTCGGGAGGCTAGTGGCTCATTTCCTCGGCCTCGAGGTCGGCGTCGCGGCCTTCCTTGATGCCGCGCATGGCCAGGGCGGCGACGATGAATGCGGCGGCCCAAACGGCTCCGGCGATCCACAGCGATCCGCCGCCCAGCAGCACCAGGCCTGCAACGATCATCGGGGTGAAACCCGCGCCCACGGTGGAGGAGAGCTGGTAGACCAGCGAAGCGCCGGTGTAGCGGATGCGGGTTGGGAACAGCTCCGCGGTGAACGCGCCGAACGGACCGAAGATGAAGGCCTGGATGATGCCGTTGGCCACGAACAGCGCAATGGCGAACAGCCACAGCTGGCCCAGTTCCAGCATCCACATGATCGGCAAGGCGGCCACGGCGCCGGCGAGGATGCCGACCATCATGACCGGGCGGCGGCCCAGCTTGTCTGAATAGCGCGATGAAACCCAGATGCCCACCACGGTCAACGCGGCGCCAATGGCCTTGATGTTCAGCACCGCAGTGCGGTCCATGCCGACTTCCTCGACCACGTAGGAGATGGCCCAGACGGTCATCAGGCCCTGCACCGTGTATGAGCTCATGCCCACCAAGGTTCCGCGGATGACGGACTTCGGGTACTTGGTGATGACCTCCATGAAGGGGGTCTTGCGCTCTTCTGCCTTGTTTTCCAACGCGAGGAACAGCGGGGACTCGGTGACCTTCAGCCGGATGACCAGCCCGATGCCCACCAGCGCGATGCTGATCAGGAACGGAATGCGCCAGCCCCAGGCCAGGAACTGCTCATTGGGCATGAGCGAGACGGCCGAGACTGCCAACGTGGCCATCACGGCGCCGGCCGGGCCGCCCATGTTCGCGAAGCTCGCCGCGAAGCCGCGGCGCTCCTTCGGCGCGTGCTCCAGTGCCATCAGCATGGCCCCGCCCCATTCGCCGCCCACGGCCAGGCCCTGGACGATGCGCAAGATGATCAGCGCGATCGGGGCCAGCATGCCGATCTGCGCGGTGGGAGGAAGCAGGCCGATCAGTGTCGAGGCACCGCCCATCATCGCCATCGAGGTGATCAGCACGCCCTTGCGGCCGATCTTGTCGCCGAAGTGGCCGAACACGATGCCGCCCAGCGGTCGGGCCAGATAGCCTACGGCCAAGGTGGCAAAGGAAGCGAAGATGGCTACGCCCGGGGTCAGGCCCACGAAGAAGACCTTGTTGAAGACCAGCGAGGCCGCGGTGGCGTAGAGGATGAAATCGTAGAATTCGATTGCGCTGCCGATGAAGCTGGAAGCCAGGATCCGGCGCATCTGCGGTGATTTCAGCGAGGGAACCAACGCCTGTGCCTCCACGCCGTTGCCATTATTCAAGGTGCTGCTCATCGTACTGCCGCCATTTCACTGTTGACGCGGGAAAAGGATATCGTGTCCAGATCGTTGGGCACTAGGTAGTTGCCGGAGAATTTCGCGGCGTGGGCTTCCCAGACCTGCAAAGGCGTAGTTCCGGGGACCAGATGGTGCAGGGCCAGGGTGCTCGCCCCGGCCTGGTGCGCGATCTCGATCGCCTGCTCCGGCGAGGTGTGCGAGGCGCGGTGGTGGTCCATCGAAGCCTGGGCTTCCAAGGTGCCAACCGAACCGTAGGCGCGTTGCACCCAGTCGAAGTCGATGGCCTCATGAAGCAGCAGGTCGGTATCCTTCGCCAGGGCCACCAGGTTCTGGCAGGGCGCGGTGTCTCCGGAAATGGCCACCGAGCCTTCTGCGGTATCGAAGCGGAAGGCGAAGGCCGGAGCAATCGGCGGGTGCTTGACCAGTGTTGCGGTCACCGTGACCAGCTCGTCGCGGTAGATCTCGAACGGCGCGAAGCCCTTCGGTGTCGGGTTCTCGTTGGGGTGGTACCCGCTGCCGGCCGGAATCTCGATATCCGAGGCGATGAAGTAGTCCAGCGGGGAGGGGCGCAGGGCGTCGATCACGCGGTCATTCAGGTCCGTGGCGTAGGCCTGCATCAGATGCTCGAACATCGAGGCAGTGCCCGGGGTCGGGTTCTGCGCGAAGACCGGCTGCGGGGCGGTCACTGCGCGCGGGGAGGCAGGTGGCAGGGCGCCGCGGTCGCCGGGGCCGATGATGGAAATCGGAGCCTTGCCCGCTGGCAGGGTGAACATTCCGAAGATGGCCAGCGAAGCCAGGTCGATGGTGTGATCGGAGTGCAAGTGCGTGAGGAAGATGCCGCGAAGGTTCGCAGGGGTGAAGCCGGCTTTCATCAGCTGGTTGCCCACGCCGGTTCCGGCATCCACCAGGTAGACGCTTTCGCCCACGACTACGGCGGTGGAAATTCCCGCCCGCTTGCCGGCGTTCTCGCCAGTCCACCAGCGGGGTCCGCCGGCGGTGCCCAGCGTAACGACGTGGGGATTGAGATTGGTGGAGGCCATGGAATGCGCCCTTTCTTTGGTTCAAGTGCTGCATTCAATTCTTATGCGCTGGATCACATTCGTAAAACTGTTTTTATCAACCAACTAAATAGGTTTAGCCGATAATAGGTTGGGTATGCTCATAGCATCGACGCAAACCAAGGAGGGTCATGTCCGAGCAAGATCGCAGCCGGCTTTCACGCTGGATATTGCCACGGGGCAGTGAGCCTGACCCGCGCTTCACGCTGGCCAACGAGCGCACCTTCTTGGCCTGGATTCGAACTTCGCTAGCCTTCCTCGCGGGCGGCACAGCGCTGGAGGCCTTCGCCGCAGAGGCCTTCCCGTCGCCAGTTCGCACCTGGCTGGCGGTGCTGGTGATCGGCGTCGGCATCCTGATTGCTGCCGGTGCAGCCGTGCGCTGGGTCCGCGTGGAACGCAGCATGCGCACCGGCAGGCCGTTGCCGATTCCCGCCATTGTCCCGCTGCTGGCATTCGGTGCCGTGGTGGCCTCACTGGCGGCGATCGCCATGATTTTCTGGTCCCTCAGCTCGTGATGAAAGAGCCCATCGAGATCAGCGACCCGGGGTTGCAGCCAGAGCGCACCGTCTTCGCGTGGAACCGGACAATGGTTTCATTTCTCGTGGTTTCCGCGGTCTTCCTGCGCTGGCTTCCGCACTATGGCCTGGCCGTGATCCTGCTGATTGCGATATCTTCCTCGATGGCATTCGGGATTCTGCTCTCGCAGCGTGCCCGGTACCGGAAAATGGCGCAAGGCGTGAAGGCTGAACGCGTCAGCGCGGATGTTCTCGCCGTGCTGCTGACAACAGCGGTGCTGTTGGCTCTAGGCGCTTGCGCGATCATCCTTGTGCTCGGCGCCTAGTTCCGGGTGCTCGCCAGGCGCAGGTTTATCGAGGCTGCGGCAGTAGCGGCCAGAGGAGTTGCAGGCGCGGCGCGAGTGCTGTTCCGGCCCTATTGCGAATGCCCGGGCCGGTGCAGCCAGTCCAGGCGCTCTAGCTGTACCGGTGCTGGGACCCGGATTTACCGAAGGGTCAGGGCCCATGGAGCTCGAGAATCTCCGCGGAGCTGAATGCTACCGATTCCGCGAGCTTTTGCACCGCTGCATAACGCTGTGACTCCGCATCGATATCCTTGTGGAACTGGGAATTTCTTTCGTCCCTATCAGCCTCGAACTTCTTTCCGGCGAGAGCCAGCTCCCGGGCAATTAATGCTGCCAATCCGTCACGCAGTTGTTCCAGGGAGGTGTTGGAAATTTCCAATCTTCGGTTAGCTGCGCTCAGAACGGCATCAGGGTAGCCGGCGGCATCGAGTTGGCCGCGCATGAAATCGCTGGTCAAGAACTCTGTTTCCTCGGCTGCGGGCTGGCGGTTGAAAACGGCGGCAACCCGGTACGCGCCGGGCGCCTTGTCGCTGAGCAAAGTTCCCGGCAGAGAGTTCATGAGCACCGGGCCTATCTTCAGCGGCTGGTGCTTCTTGCCAAGAGTGCGGGAGAAGTCCATCATGGCTTTTCCTTTCCATGTCCGTTCCATGCCGGCGACCAGGGTGCTCTGCCGTGGGCAGCAGCGCCTGGCGCCAGCTCAGCTAGGCTTGCCGTAGGGTTGCTTGGCCCGTAGCAGGCAAGATGTCCACGCGGCGCTCTGGTCCCTGTAGTGGTTCTTGCGAACTGTAGGCAACCTTGCGCCATCCGCATGAGGTGCAGGTCCAGAGCACTTCACGCATCGTTACCAGCATGTCCTGGCGCTGGCCAGCTTCGTGGCCGCCTTCGTTGTCCCATCTCTTGAGCTGGTTTTGATCATCGACGAATCGACGGGTTTCTGTTTCAACCAAGGTATTTCTGTAGCACCTCGGACAGCTGTTCGGCTTGTCCATGACATTCCCTCCGTTGCTGCATAGTCGTTTTTATTGCCGTGCTCTGCCCTCGGTGCTGCAGTTCAAGGCCGGTTCCACGGGAAACGCCGTACCATTTCTTGAGTTGGGCATCGCGGGGACCGCGGCAGTTGTGCGCGTACTGCCGTTTTGCACTGTCGGCTTCAAAGGTATTGTCCGGCTGTGCTGGTTGCATGATTCGCCACTAGCGGACCGAACCGGTCTGTGGGCTGCTGGAGCAAAACTGTGATTCGTTCCTGGCGGGCAACCCTTATCGGGCAAATGGGAGAAACGCAAGGAAGCGGGCAGTTAATTCGAGCCGCCTCGATAAAGATCCCGGTTCAACACTGCTGCGTTAATCTGAACGCCGTCCTCGGCAATGAGGAGGGCACAAAAGCTCTACGCCGGTAGGAAGTGCTTCCGATGACGGCATTTCTACGGAAGTTAGATCCAATTCCAGTCTACTCCGGTTTCCCGGTTGTGGACCGGAAAATGGCCAAGTGAAGCGACGAAGGGTGCCCGCGGCTGCAACGGCTTGTGTTGCCGAGGGGCGTCACCCTGTCGCGGTCCGGGCCATGGCGCGGGAGGCCAGCGGAAACCGCCATCGGCTAATGCGGGGCCCGATCTTGAATGTTCCGGAGTTCGGGGTCCAACGGGCGGGAATGCGCGTACAGTGAAAATACCGGTCCAGCTCGAATTCGCTGTAAAAGGGGATGATTCGCGATGCAGGCTGACGCTAGATTCAAGATGCCGTTCAATTTCGCCCAGGTGGTTATTGCGGCTTTCGGAGCCATGGGGCTTAGCGCCTTGGCCTATTTTGTTGCCAGGGTTATCGGCGCATCCATGGAGTACTCCGGCGGCTTATTCCGGAACCTGGATTTCATCCACATCGTGCGATTCACTGCCCTGCCCATTCTCATTCTCGGCTTCCTGACCTTCTTGATCGGCCGGGCCAAGCCGGGCTTCTGCCGCATCGCCCAGTGGGTCGGCGTTGCCGCCGTCTTGACCTCAGCGGTGGTGCAGTGGTTCTTCGCCGAGGACTGGGGGACCGCGCTGACCCTGGCGATTATGCACCTGGTTGTTGCAGCGTCTTGGTATATCGCGGTGAACTACTCGAATAGGAAGTTCAACGAGATCGCGGCCCTGGAAAACCTATAGCCCTGCTAAGTGTCGCGGTTCTCACGGGCTCCTGAGAGCCGTGGCACAGGCACTCGGGAATAGAATAGTTGTGAACTATCAACAATTCTAGGAGTGCCATGACGTCTCAGGGACAACCCAATAGCCCATTCAATTTCATTCAGGTGATTATCGGTGCGCTGGGTACCAGCTACCTGAATGTCATCATTTTCTTCCTGTCTGGCGCCGCTGGGGCATCCCGCCGGATTGGTCCTAATTCAACTGATGTTGTCGCCTTTGACCACCTGTTGCAGTTCACGTTGATCCCGATTCTGTTCTTCGGCCTGGTGGTCTTCCTGATCGGACGGGCAAACAAGGGCATTTGCAAGATCGCGCAGTGGGCTGGCTTGCTCATCGCGGTAGTCTCGATCGTTTTCCCGATCATGAACGCAGCAGATGCCGCTACCGCTGTGGGCCTGTCCCTGATCCATATCGTGACCGGTATCGGCTGGTTCTTCTCGGTGCACTACGGCAACAAGGAGCTCCACGTTCCTTCCAAGGACGTAGCGCTCGTCTAAGCACGAAAAGCAAAACCTCGCAGAGCGATCAGCAATGATCTGTTCTGCGAGGTTTTCCGTTAAGCCGTGAGAGCTGCTGGTGCTGATTCGGGCTACACCCCAACTTTCTCGAGCTGAGGATGCTCGTAGGCTTTGCGCATGCGCGGCAAGAACAGCAGGCTGACGGCTGCCGCAAGGCACAGCACCGCAGCGGTAATCCACGCGGCCAGGTAGCTGCCGGTGGTTTCCCGCGACAGCCCTGCGGTCAGCGAGCCGGCGCCTGCGCCGATCATGTGGAAGGCGAAGACCCAGCCGAAGACCACGGTGGCTCTAACCGGACCGAAGTACTGGCGGCAGAGCACCACGGTAGGAGGCACGGTGGCCACCCAGTCCAAACCGTAGAAGACAATGAAGATCCACATCAGCGGCTCGACGGTTGGACCCATCAGCGAGTGCAGGAACATCAGGGACAGTCCGCGCAACGCGTAGTACACCGCAAGCAGCAGCCACGGGCGTACACGGTCGGTCAGCCACCCGGAGAACACCGTGCCGAGGATATCGAAAATGCCAACCAGCGCCAGCAACCCGGAAGCGGTCGTTGCCGGCATGCCATGGTCGTGCGCCGCAGGGATGAAGTGCGTCTGCACCAGCCCGTTGGTAGACCATCCGCAGATCCAGAAGGTCATCGCCAAGACCCAGAATGCCGGGTAGCGTGAGGCCGCGAACAGGGCCTTGAGAGTCGCGGCAGCCATCGAACCCTGCTGCGTTCCGGATGCCGGCGCGGCTGCAGCTCCGGCCCCGCCGTAAGGCAGTACACCGGCTTCGGCAGGGGAATTGGCGAAGGGCCAGCGCAGCAACGGGATGATCAGCACCGCGAAGACCGCAACAACCAGAGCCGCGGCCCTCCATGAGTACTGCTCGATGATCAGCACAATGCTTGGCAGGAACACCAGCTGGCCGGCGGCATTCGCGCCAGAGAAGATGCCCATCACCAGGCCGCGCCGTTCGCAGAACCAGCGGTTGGCAACCACAGAACCGAAAACCAACGCCATCGCCCCGGTGCCCAGTCCAACCAGCACACCCCAGAGCGCCCACAACTGCCAGATCTGGCTGATGAATACGGACAATCCGGCTCCGGAGGCCACCAATGCCAGAGCGATGGCAGCCACCTTGCGCATGGAATACCGTTCCAGCAAAGTCGCGACGAAAGGAGCTGCCAGGCCGTAGACCACCAGGTTGATGGTCACCGCGGTCGATAACTGGGAGCGGAGCCAGCCGAATTCGGATTCAAGTGGTTCAAAGAACGCGCCGGTGGTCGAGCGGAACGCCGCCGTGGCGACTAGCGCCAGCGTGGTCACGATGGCGACCAGCCAGGCTCGATGGATCCGCAATGGCTTCGGGGAGTTCAATCGCATGCTCCTTCTGGGTGTTGCTTTAAGCATTGCGCCGGCGCTAACAGGCGTTGGAGTTCGTGACGTGCGAAGAACAAATATTGATGTCCGAAACAGGTGGAGCGCCTTGCCTCGCCGGGATTAGCTGTGCATGGCGAAGCGCGGCAGACTCAGTTTTTGCGCCTGATCGGCTCTGCTTATTCGCTATGCGGGGTCGTTGCCGTTGCTGGGGTTCTGGCGCCGGCTGCGAGGGTGCCGGTCCTGCGGCTGCACTGCACCCAGCGCCTGCCGCGGAAAGGTTTTTAGCTTGGCCCCGGAAGGCGGTTCGTCCTGCTCCAGCGGATCGGCCATGGCCAATGGGGCAGCGGAGGCTTGGCCTGTTGCGGCTGCCTCGGCGGTTTGGGCCGTCACCGGGGCATCGCGGATCACCGGCATCCTGCGTGGCGGCAGCGGACGACGATGGTGCACGAGATAAATCAGCATGGCCAGGGCCTTGTGCATGACCACGATGGTGAAGATGGCCGATCCGGCATAGCAGCCCCAGGCGACCAGGTGAAGCGTGGTCACTTCAAGGACGTTCAGCTCCAGCGGGCCGTTGAGCATCATGACGGCGCCGATTTGCTGGATGACCATGCCGAGCACGGCCAACCCCACCGCAAACCAGAAATACACCAGGGTATCGGCTCCGGGTTTCTTCACGACAGGCATTTGAACCTCCGTTGGCCAGCTGTCGGCGGTCATTGCTACACACTGTAGCCCATGGCGGGAAACAGCTTATCTGCCCAAGGTGGCCCGGGCCTGGCACAGCAGCGGCTCATCGACCATCTGCCCTTCGAAAGCGAAAACTCCGGGATTCGCCTCCGCGGCGTCGAGGATCCGCCGGGCACGTTCCCGTTCTGCTTCGGTCGGTGCGAACGCCTCGCGAATGACCGGCATCTGGTTCGGGTGGATCGAGGCCTTTGCGGCGAATCCCGAGGCCTTGGCATCGCGGGACTCCTCGCCCAGGCCTTTGAGATCTGGAATATCGAGGTACACGGAATCAATTGCGGCCTTGCCGTTGGCCACCGCATGCAGCAGCACCTGCGACCGCGCGAACCGTGCCACCTCGCGGTAGCTGCCATCGTGGCCGCGCGAGGATGTGCCGCCGAGCGAGGCGATCAGGTCTTCCGCGCCCCACATCAGCGCGACGACATTCTGCGCCCCGGCAATGTCCGAGGCATTGGTGATGCCCTTGGCGGTTTCGCACAGTGCCAGCACGTCGTAGCCTGCCAGCGCGGCCGGCTGCGCCGCCGATTCGCACTTGGGCAGCATCACGGTGCGGTAGGCCGTTTGCCCCAGCGCTGCCAGGTCCTTGGCGAAGTGCTCGCTATCGACCGGGTTCACGCGCACGATGACCCGCGCGGGATCCAGCGCCGTATCCAGCAAGGCGCGGCGGGCCGCTTCCTTGTTCCCGGCAGCCACAGCGTCTTCCAGATCGATGATGACCGCATCGGCACGCTGCGCCGCCTTGGCGTAGCGCTCGGGCCGGTCGGCCGGGCAGAACAGCAGGGAAGGACCCATCAGGAAGCTAGCCATTGGAGCTTTCCCCCTTGGGTTCCAGCGAATCCAAGTGCGCCTGCTGGGTCCACATCAGGCAGGTGCGGGTTGCGGTGGCCACGATGTCGCCGTGCTGGTTGCGGCCGGTGTGCGTCATGGACGCCAGGCCCTGCCCGGGGCGGGACTTGGATTCGCGCAGTGCGGTGATCTCGGTTTCGGTGTAGAGGGTATCGCCGTGGAACATCGGGTGCGGGAAGCGCACGTCATTGATGCCCAGCTGCCCCACGATGGTGCCCTCGGTCAGCTGGCCCACCGACTGCCCAATCATGGTGCTCAGGGTGAGCAGGGAGTTGACCAGCGGCTTGCCGAAGGGCTGGGTGGATGCCCATGCCGCGTCCAGGTGCAGTCCCTGGTTGTTCATGGTCATCGTCGTGAACGCGACGTTATCCGCTTCGGTTAGGGTGCGCCCGGGCTTGTGCACGTAGGTGGCCCCCAGCTGCAGCTCATCGAAGTAGAGGCCGCGCTGCTCGACACGTTTGTGGGTTTGCTCGCTCATGCGTCCTGCTCCTGATGCTGTGCTTCGGTTGGCTGCGCTGCTTCCACGGTGGCCACGACCTGCTTGGCCTTGACCAGATCCCCGGTCTTCAACCCGGTCATGCGCACGATGCCGTCCGCGGGGGAGAAGAGCTGGTGCTCCATCTTCATCGCTTCGATGCTCAGCAGCAGCTGGCCTTCGGCGACCGCATCGCCATCGGCCGCCTGCACGTTGATCACGGTGCCGGGCATGGGCGAGAGGACATGCGGGGAGAAGGTCCCGGATTGCTTGGCGATGGTGGCCAGCTGGCGTTCGAGGACTTCTTCGCGGGGCAGCTTGCGCACCGCCGCGGTCCAGCCTTCCTCGCACAGCCACAGCGTGCCATCTGCGGCGAAGGCGTGCTGTAGTGCTGTGCGCTGCCCGTTGAGGGACAGTGTTCCATCCGGTTCCTGCCGCACGGTGAATTCTTCGGCGCCCACGCGCACCCGGCTCGAATCGGGGTCCCTGAGCAACGCGGTCCTGCCCTCGGCGGCCTCGACGTCGAAGTGCCCGATGCTGGCCCGGCGATGCTGGGCCCGCCATCCGTCGCGCAGGCCCCACGGGGTATTCGCGGCTGGAATGCGCCGATCCTCCAGATGCGCTGCCAGTGCCAGTTCGCGGGCCCCGACCTGGCGGAAGGCGAACTGGTCCATCTTCCGCTCGATCAGGTTGGTGTCCAGGGCTCCGGCGGCCACATCCTCGTCGGCCAGCAGCAGCCGCAGGTATTCGCTGTTGGTCAGCACGCCCAGCACCACGGTGCCGGCCAGTGCCTTATCCAAGCGGGCCAGCGCCTCGGTGCGATCCGGGCCCCAGGCGATGAGCTTGGAAAGCATCGGATCGTAGTGGGCGCTGATCTCCAGGCTGTCGCGCAGCGAGGAATCCACCCGGACATTCTCCGGCTCGCGCACGTGCAGCACGGTGCCCACCGAGGGCAGGAAGCCGGAGGACGGGTCTTCGGCGTAGAGCCGGGCCTCGATGGCATGGCCTTCCAATGCCACCTGGTCCTGGGTGAAGTCCAGTGGCTGTCCGGCCGCGATGCGCACCTGCCACTGCACCAGATCCAGCTTTGCGCCGTTCACCCGCACGACTTCCTCGGTGACCGGGTGCTCCACCTGCAAGCGGGTATTCATTTCCATGAAGAAGAATTCGTCGGGGTTCTGGTCGCTCACCAGGAACTCGACAGTTCCGGCGCCGACGTAGCCCACCGATTGCGCAGCGGCCACCGCGGCGGCGCCAATGCGCTCGCGGATCGCCGCGCCGTGCTCCAGGTTCTCGAACAGCGGAGCCGGGGCTTCCTCGATGACCTTCTGGTGGCGGCGCTGCAAGGAGCATTCGCGTTCGCCCAGGTGCACGGTGTTCCCGTGCGCATCGGCCAGGATCTGCACCTCGATATGGCGCGGATTGCGCACCAGGCGTTCGAGGAACAGGGTGTCATCGCCGAAGGCATTGCGTGCGGTACGCCGGGCGCTGGCCAGCGCTTCGGGCAGTTCTGCGGCGGATTCCACGGCGAACATGCCCTTGCCGCCGCCGCCGGCCGAAGGCTTGATCAGCAGCGGGAAGCCGACGTCCGCGGCAGCGGCGAGCAGCTGCTGATCGCCCAGGCCAGGTTCGGCGATGCCGGGAACCACCGGCACCTGGTGGGAGAGCACATGGTTCTTGGAGCGGATCTTGTCGCCCATGAGATTGATGGAGTTCACCGGCGGGCCGATAAAGGTGATGCCGGCAACTTCCAGCGCCCGGGCGAAGTCCACGTTCTCGGAGAGGAACCCGTAGCCCGGGTGCACCGCCTGGGCACCGGTGTGCCGGCAAGCGGCGATCACCGCGTCGATATCCAGGTAGCTTTCATTGGCCGCAGCCGCGCCGATGCGCACCGCGCGATCGGCTTCGGACACATGCAGCGCCCCGGCATCGGCATCGGAGTAGACGGCGACCGATTCGATGCCCAGCGCCCGCAGGGTACGGATGATGCGCACCGCGATTTCTCCGCGGTTGGCGATCAGGACAGTGTCAAAGAGCTTCGTAGTCATGGTGTTTTCCTCGTACTACATCCGGAAGAGGCCGAAGCTGGTCTCCGGCAGCGGCTGGCGGGCGCAGACATCCAGGGCCATGCCGAGCACCCGGCGGGTATCTGCCGGGTCGATGACCCCGTCGTCCCATAATCTGGCGGTGGAATAGTAGGGGTTTCCCTGGGTTTCATACTGCTCGCGGATCGGGGCCCTGAACGATTCCTCCTCCTCGGCGCTCCAGCTGCCGCCGCCCGACTCGATTCCGTCGCGCTTGACCGTGGAGAGCACCGAGGCGGCCTGGGCCCCGCCCATCACCGAGATGCGCGCGGCCGGCCACATCCACAAGAAGCGCGGGGAGTAGGCCCGGCCGCACATCGAGTAGTTCCCGGCGCCGAAGGAGCCTCCGATGACCACCGTCAGCTTGGGCACCCGGGCGGTGGCCACGGCGGTGACCATCTTGGCCCCGTGCTTGGCGATGCCGTCCGCCTCGTAGTCGCGGCCCACCATGAATCCGGCGAGGTTCTGCAAGAAGAGCAGCGGGATGCCGCGCTGGTCGCACAGCTCGATGAAGTGCGCGCCCTTCATCGCGGACTCGGAGAACAGCACGCCGTTGTTGGCGATGATGCCTACCCGGTGCCCGTGGATCTGCGCGAAGCCGGTGACCAGGGTGGTGCCGTAGTCGGCCTTGAATTCGTGGAACTCGCTGGCATCGACGATGCGGGCGATGACCTCGTGCACGTCGTAGGGCGCGTTGACATCCACCGGCACCACCCCGGCCAGTTCGCTGCCCGGGTAGAGCGGCTCGGCCACTTGGCTTTCGACACTCCAGGCGGGGGCCGGGTTGGCCGGCAGGGTGGAGACGATATCGCGGATGATCATCAGCGCGTGATCGTCATTCTCGGCCAGGTGGTCCACCACGCCCGAGGTCTTGGCGTGCAGGTCGCCGCCGCCCAGCTCCTCGGCGGTGACGATCTCCCCGATGGCGGCCTTCACCAGCGGTGGTCCGCCCAGGAAGATGGTGCCCTGGTTGCGCACGATGACCGTCTCGTCGCTCATTGCCGGAACGTAGGCGCCGCCGGCGGTGCAGGAACCGAGCACCGCAGCCAGCTGCGGGATCTTCTTCGCGGAGAGCTGCGCCTGGTTGTAGAAGATGCGCCCGAAGTGCTCGCGGTCCGGGAAGACCTCGTCCTGCATGGGCAGGAACGCCCCGCCCGAATCCACCAGGTAGATGCAGGGCAGGCTGTTCTCCAGCGCGATTTCCTGGGCGCGCAGGTGCTTCTTGACCGTCATCGGGAAGTAGGTGCCGCCCTTGACAGTGGCGTCGTTGGCGATGACCAGCACGTGGCGGCCGTGCACCAGGCCGATGCCGGCGATCATTCCGGCGCCGGGGCTGGCGCCGTCATACATGTCCTCGGCGGCCAGCGGCGCGATCTCCAGGAAGGGCGAGCCGTCGTCCAGCAGCGCGTCTACGCGTTCGCGGGGCAGCAGCTTGCCGCGATCCACATGGCGCTGCCGGGACTTCTCGGAGCCGCCGCGCGCAGCGCGTTCGAGCCGTTCGTGCAGTTCGGCCAGCAGCGGTGCCTGGTCGGCGGTGTTGCGCTCGAACTGCTCGGGGTTCAAGTGGGAGGAGAGGGTCTTCACGAAGTCAGTCCTTGCTGGTCGGTTCGCTGGCGATCACCCGGGGTACGGGCAGCTGCTGCGCAGGCAACGGGAATTCGTCGGGCACGGCCAGGATGCGCATGGCCAGGGAAATGAAGTTCAACTGCACTTGGGCCAGTGTGAGCCGGCCGTCCTTGCGGTACCAGTGCGAGACACCGGTCCCCATTTCCATCAGTGCCAAGCGGGCGATGCCCAGGTCCACGGTGCTGAAGCTGCCCTGGCGCTCGCCGGCCTGAAGCGCGTCGGCGAAGAGCTGCTCGTAGGCGTCGCGCAGTTCCTGCATCTGCTCGCGGGCCTTGGCCGATAGCGCGCGCATCTCGTATTCGGTGACACGTGCGGTGCTGGGATTGGTGGCGGTGAACCCCACGTGGAAGGCCACGAGCAACGCGAGCTGGCGTACCGGGTCCTTGCTGCCGGCCAGCGCCTGCTCGGCGCCGGAGATCATGGCGGCCAGGCAGTCGTTCATGATGCCCACCAGCAAGTCTTCCTTGCCGCCGACGTAATGGTAGAGGGTCGCCGAGTTCAGTCCTACGGCGCTGCCTAGTTCGCGGATGCCGGTGGCGGCGAAACCGCGCTGGGCAAAGCAGGCTACGGCTGCTTGCTGGACCTTTCCCAGTTCCATGGACACCACCCTGTGACTCAAGAGCCAATCAATCGATTGACAGTTTCCATCCAACCGAAGAAAAAGTGTGGTGTCAATCACTATCTTCTGCAGGCGGGGACACCGAGTGGCGCTGCCATCCGCACCTCATGCGACGCTCATGTTAAAAGGGGCCGAAATATGACGTTTTCTATTTATGAATCAAATGCAAAACACTAGACTGCTTGATGTTATTTACTGTCAAGATCTAGTTAATTCTGCTGGGCAGCTGATCAGACGCCACTGGAAGGCATGATGCCGCAACCTGAACCACGTTTCCTCAACCGTCAAAACCCAACCCCAGCCGGACCGTCGCGCCGCGGCCTGCTCGCCGGTGCCTCCGGGCTCATTGCCCTGGCCGGACTGGCAGCCTGCGCATCACCGCAGGCCCCGGACGCGGACAGGGCAAACCTCGCCGGACCCCCGCAGACCCCCGATGAAGTGCTGCAGGTACTGCGCGCCGGGAACCAGCGCTACGCCGACGGCATGCCAGAACGCCCCAATCAAGCAACTGAACGGCGCAGCGAGCAGGCCGAGCACCAGAATCCCTTCGCCCTGATCCACGGCTGCGTGGATTCCCGCGTGACCCCCGAGCTCTTGTTCGACCAGGGGATCGGAGACCTGTTCGTCACCCGGACCGCCGGCGGAGTGCTCGATGACACCTTGGTTGGCAGCATGGAATTCGCTGTTTCCAGTCCCTATTCGGTCCCGTTGCTGGTGATCCTCGGCCATACGGCCTGTGGCGCGGTGGCGGGCACCTTGAAGGCAATGGAAGAAGATGCCAAGAATCCGCAATTGCCCGGCGAGATGGCCGACTTCGCTGAACAGATTGCTCCTGTTGCCCGCAGGGCAAAAGTTGAAGGTTCGGGTAGCGAAGAGGTGGACCAGGTGGTGCAGGCCAATGCCCGTGCCGTCACCGAGCAGCTACTGGAGCGATCGGCCATCATTCGCGAGGCAGTGCAAGAAAAGCGGACCCGGGTGGTGGCAGCTGTCTACGACCTGGACAGCGGAGAAGTGCGCTGGCTCGATGGCTAGCTCCGATTTTCCGGGTGCGAATTAACCAGAAGTTCCCGCCGGTGGAACCGGCGGGAACTTCTGCGATCATCACTCGCACCCTCACTGAGGTTGTTTCTACGATATTGACAATGCCTATGGACACGCTGAGCGCAGGCTCCGCGGCAACAGGGCATCTGGCGAACGGGGCGATCCAGCTGCTGGACCAGCTGGGCTTCCAAGGTTGCAGCCGAAACGCGAATACCGGCGGATGGCCAGCTCGCCGCTATCCTGACGCAGCTGGTCAGACGCAAAACACCCATTCCCGGGCCTTTCGGCACGGTTTCGGGATTTGCCAGCAGGTGCACTGGTACTCTCGACGCTGGATGCTAGTGAAGCATTCCCCGTGAAGAATCCGCATGCACGTGCAGTGAAAGGCCCCATGGCAGCCAGCGAATCCAGCGTCAACTCCCGCGCCCGCGCTGCAGTCGCGGCCCTGTTCCTCACTAACGGAGCACTCTTTGCCAATATGGCCCCACGCCTTCCCGAGCTGAAGCGGGAACTGGAATTGGACACCGCCGGCTACGGCTTGCTGGTCACCGCATGGCCTGTTGGGTCAATCCTTGCAGGGTTGGCTGCAGGTGCGCTGGTGCGCCGTTTTGGTTCCGCGCAGGTTGCCGTCGTGGGCACGATAGTTACCGGTGCGGCCTTGCTGGCCGCCGGCAGCGCGCCGGGCGTGGTCTTGGTCGTGCTGGCTTTTGCCCTGGGCGGCGCCATGGATTCGATTACGGATGTCGGGCAGAACGCGCACGGGCTGGTGGTGCAACGGCGCTATGGGCGTTCGATACTGAATTCATTCCACGCGTTGTGGTCTGTCGGAGCGGTGATCGGCGGTTTGATGGCCGCCGGAGCGATCCAGATGAACCTGGCATTGCCAGTGCATTTGGGCATATCGATGGTGCTCTTCGCCGCGGTGGCACTGACTGCCCTGAAATTCTGCCTGCCTCGATCCGCCGAACTGGCGGTCATAGAACCTGTTGCGCCACCTGCACCCGGAACCGCCCAGGCCGCGGCCCCAGCAGGATCCCGCGGACGGCTGCTGCTGATGATGAGCGCCCTGGTCTTGATCTCCGTAGCCGGCGTGATGGTTGAAGACGCCGGGAATTCGTGGTCCACGCTGTATCTTGGCCAGCTGGGGGCGCCAGCGGCGCTGGCGGCCAGCGGGTTCATCGCTCTGGTCGGGGCCCAGTTCATTGGCCGAATTCTCGGCGATGGCATGGTCAACCGCTTTGGCCAGCGCGGCATGGCCCAGTTCGGGGGAGCGCTGATAGCAATCGGTATGGGTCTGGCGTTGTTCTTCCCCACGGTTCCGGGCACGCTGCTGGGATTTGCCGCGGCTGGATTCGGCTCGGCCACCCTGGTCCCGGCGGTGATGGACCAGGCCGACAAGCTGCCCGGCCTGCCTCCGGGAACTGGGCTGAGCATCGTCTCCTGGCTCATGCGATTGGGCTTCTTGTTCTCGCCACCGCTAGTGGGTTTCCTTGCCGAGAACTTCGGGTTGCGCATGGCCCTGATGGTGTTCCCCATTGCGGGACTTGTGGTGCTTGCTTGCTCGCCAGTGCTGCGTGGAAAAAGCCCGCGGAGCGATGGAACAGGGGAGCAAGGAAGCCGTAGCTAGTTTTCGCCCCGAAGCGTGATGGACTCGATGGCTTCTCCGTGCAGGTCTTCAATGACCAGATTAACTACCAGTTCCCTCCAGCTGATCAACGGGCTGATGGCACAGCGAACATAGTCAAGGACTTGCTGCTCGATAACCTGAACCGAACTATCCCCAGCCATGCTGACATGGCATTGCACCCTCCAGTTAAGGTGGGGAATCTGCGTGTCAGTCGCCTTGATCTCCGTGTAGTTCAATTGCGATGTCGGCGACTCGGAAAATGCCGCTCGAATCGCCTTGATTAATTCCAGGGACGATACGCGTTTGGCCAGTCCCGTGCCCGCATCTTGCACATCCCACATCCGCTGGAATGGCGAGTGCTCGGCTATTTTGCCCAATATTCGCTGCGAGAATGCTTCAGGCTGGTGCTCCGGGGTCGAGCTGTGCAGCAGTTGGGTGATGAATCCGTTCTGGTCCTTGAGCCGCTGCCGTTCGGCGTGGCACCACCGGCACTGCAATTCGTGCAGATCTGCAGGTTCATCCAGGTTCAGCAAAACGTCTTCGGTAGTACGTCCGCAGGGAAGGGTTTTCATGACACCGCCTCGCTGATTGCATTGCGTGCCCGTGCGAGTCGCCCTCGCACAGTTGATTCTGAAACGTTGGTCACCAGGGCCGCTTCCTTATAGCTCATGCCTTGGAGCGCGACCAGTACGAACGCCTGGCGAAGCGCCGAAGGCAATCCGTTGATGATCTGCCAGGCATCGGCAATCTCGCCGCGTTGCACGGCGACGTTTTCTGGCAATTCACGGTCAGGGACTGGGGTTTGCTCTAGCACTTCATCATCCACGGTTTGCTGGTCATTGGCACGCTGGCGGATGCGATCAAGACAAATATTTCGTGCCATGCGGTAGAGCCAAGTCTTGAACGCGGCACGTTCGCGCAGCGAGCCCAATGACTGCCACGCGCGGATCCAGGCATCCTGGGTGGCATCCTCCGCATCGTGCCAGCTGCTGAAAAAAGTCTTGCAGTATTGGCGCAGGCCGGGTGTCAGCGCGGTGACGAGTTCGCCGAAGGCCTCGGGGTCCCCCTCCATTGAACGACCAACAAGCACGGTCAACCGGGTCGGTTCCAAGCACCCCTCCTTAAGTGATCTATATCACACTCATAATGTGTGAGGATTAATCTGTAGCTCTCGTCTGTATGAGTGTAAGGCACAAAAATATCCGTTCAATGAATGAGGAGACCATCATGGTGCAACGCGATTCACAAGGGCCAATCATCAAGCCAACCGGCGAAGAGCTGGAACGCCAGGCCAAGGCAAAGGCCGCAAATGACACGCCGGTCCACGAAGAGCTGCGCGGTCCGCTGCACACCGAACTGGGCAAGACGACCATCGAAGACCGTGTGGTCCAGAAGATTGCCAGCATCGCCACCCGCGAAGTTTCCGGCGTATACGCCATGGGCAACGCCGCCCGCCGGACCTTCAACTCGCTGGCCGAACGCATCCCCGGTGCCCAAGCCAACGCGGCCGGAGGCGTGAGCGTCGAAAAGGGCGAGCAGCAGACCGCCATCGACGTGTCGATCGTTGTTTCCTACGGGTTCTCGATCGTTGAGGTCTCCAACGAGATCCGTTCGAATATCATCGCCCAGGTTGAACGCGCCACCGGTCTGGAAGTCATCGAGGTAAACATTGAAGTCACCGACGTGCACCTGCCGGAAGACGATGACGATGACGCCGAGCCCCGCGATGGCCTGAAATAACTGTCCTCATCTAAGGAGCAGAACATGTTACACGTCAAGTGGGGTTTGGCCATCGGCTGCCTAGCCGGATTGCTGATTGCCTTCGGATCATTCACCCAGTTCGTGGTGGTGGCATTCTTCGCCATCATCGGCGCTGGAGTCGGATGGCTTTTGCAGGACAGGGTTGACCTCAGTCAAGTGTTCAGCAAACGTCGGCGGTGAAGCAGATGGCAGAGCTGTCCTCTAGCCGTGGAAGCACCACGGTGAACACGGCCGTCTATTCAAAAATCGCTGCCCAAGCAGCCTATAAGGTGCCAGTTGTCGGCTCTGCCGCGGGTGGGATCCTGGGGTTGGGGAAGTACAAGGATTTTGACAGCCGGCCCAAGGCCAAGGCCGAGGTGCTTGGAAGTGCAGTGGTGGTCGATTTGGACCTTGGATTGAGCTATCCGAGCAATGTCCAGCAAGCCTGCGAAGACGTGCGGAACATGGTTGCGGCTGATCTGCGCAAGTATCTGGGCGTTGAGCAGGTGCAAACCGATATACGGGTGAGCTGGATGTCAACGCCGGATGAAGGAACTAGCAACAGGAGGCTGCGATGAGCAGGTTCTGGCACGTTCGCAGTGCCCGCACCCTGGCCTTGATGATCAGCTTCATCGTCGTGTTGGCCACGAGCGTTCTCCTGGCGCTATCCTGCCTGCTGCGTTTGACCAGCGGACAATGGCCCGGTTTTGCCCAGCAGGGCATTAACGCGGTCAGCAACTTGCGCTTCAATGACAACCTGGCAGTGATCGCCATGGTGGTTCTTGCGGTGCTCGGTCTGCTGCTGTTGCTCAGCGCGCTCATTCCAGGGCCCCGGCAGAGCATCCTGCTGAATACCGATGATCCTTCAGCGGGGTCGGAACAGGCAATCTCATGCCGTGGAATATCAGCCTTGGTGGGGCATGAGGTCGAGCGAACCGATTCGGTGACCCGCGCGAGCGTGAAAACCAGCCCGGCCCTGGTCCAGGTTACCGTGCAGACTCCAGCGCACTCGGTTCAGCGCGTGCGGGAAAACGCGCAGGCGCGGGCGCAGCGCGTGATCGACGGGTTGCCATTGCAACGCGCTCCCAAGGTCAAGGTCTCAGTGCAACGCCGAGGGGGAAACTAGAAATGTTCAGAACGCATGTGGTGCGCCAACGACTTATTCTGGCGATCTTCGGTTTGGTCCTGCTGGCGGCCGGTGCCTCGGGCCTCGCAGCAGTCTGGTGGGGGCTTGGCCAAGGCGCTGGCCTCGGCCAAGCCCGGATTGCCAGCAGCCTGCCGATCGATCAGCAGTACCTGCTGCCACTGGGACTCGCGCTCGGAATTGCCGGCATCGTGCTCTCGCTGGCGGTGCTGATCACTGCCATTCCGCGCCGCCCATCGGCGCATGAATTCAGATACGAATCGAGCAGCGAAGGAGTCAGCGAGATCGAGACTTCGGTAATAGCCAAAGCCGCGGAAACGGCCGCTCGAACGCAACCGGAAATCGTGGATGCGAACGTTCGAATTGGCGGCAATGCAGCTGAACCCGTGCTTTATGCGCGATTCACCCTGCGCGCCGACGCTCCGGCGAATCGAGGGATCGAGCTGGTCAATGGCCGCGTGGTACCTGACCTTGAAATGGTGCTGGGGGTGCCTTTCTCCCGCAAGCACATCTCGTTCAGCTTCCAGAAGCCGGAAAAGCAGGATTCGAATAAGGCCGTGCTCATCTGAGCCGGCCCAGGAAAACAAGAAATAGCCATTAACGGCACGGGCATCGTGCCGCATCTCTTGGGGAAGTAGGAATGCATGGGAATAATCGGTTGGATCATCCTTGGCCTCGTTGCCGGTGCGATCGCGAAGGCAATCAAGCCCGGAAAGCAGGGAGGCGGCTGGCTTGCCACGCTGCTGCTCGGCGTGGTCGGGGCGGTGCTGGGAGGCTGGATTGGCTCGGCAGTTTTCGGTGTCGGAGTGAGCGAGTTCTGGTCATTGTCCACCTGGCTGCTGGCCATCGGCGGCTCGCTGCTGGTCCTGGTCATTTGGGGTTTTGTCAGCAGCAAACGCGACTAGGGGCATGCGCTGAACTGCCTGCAGCCTGATGGCGCTGGCTAATGGGAACGGGCGGGATCCTTATGGATCCCGCCCGTTTCCTTCTGCCGCAACGCCTGCATGATGCCGGTGAGAACCTGCAGTGCCCAGGACAGCGCGGGGCCAGGTGCAGCGCGAATCATCCAGCTTGGCATGCAAGGCGCCCTCCGCTACGAAGGCCATCATCGACAAGACCAGGCAGATCCCAGTCGAGCGAACGTGGCGGCCAGGACCGCCTGGAAACCGTAGGGCTAGGCTTGGGGAATGGAAGATGCGCTGAAAAAGATCAGCTGGCCGGTACGCACTGAACGCCTGTCCCTGCGTCGCGTGAATTCGGCTGATGTGGAAGACCTCTGGCGCTACCGGCAGCTTGCCGATGTCACCCAGTGGATTACCGCTGGCCCAGCAACCGTGGAAGAATTCCGTTCGCTGTTCTTCGCGAAGGACTATCCGCTGAGGAACCTGGCTGTGGAACTGGACACCGGGCAGGGGACCCAGCTGATTGGCACGGTCATGCTGGATATCGTGGATGGCTGGGGGCAAAGCGAAATTGAGCAGCGCGCCAAGGGCGTTGAGGGCAACCTCGGCTGGAGCTTCGATCCCTCCTTCGGTGGCAAGGGCTACGCCACTGAAGCCGTTGTCGCTGCCATGGGCCTGTGCTTCGGCCCTCTTGGCCTGCGCAGGGTTACTGCCGAATGCTTTGCCGCCAATGAGCCATCATGGAGACTGACGGAGCGTTTGGGGATGCGCAAGGAATTCCATGGCCGCAAGGACAGCCTGCATCGCAGCGGTGAATGGATGGATTCCGTGGGCTACGCGCTGTTGGCTGAGGAATGGACGGCCCAGGCCTCCTGCTAAAGGATGAGGGATGGATCCTTGATCACCGGTGTGTTCTTTGAAAGGCTGGAAGGGAACAGCACCACCCCAGCGAGCTAGGCGGTCCCATGGGCAAATCAACGCGCACCGGTGTTCTTTTGGCGCTGGCAACCGCCGCTATTCTGCTCATGGCGCTGTCGGAGGAACCTACCTGGGGGTTGCTCGTAGGCAGCTGGACCTTGATGCTTTGGGGTTGGACTGGCAGTCCGAAGCCCCAGGAAATCACCGTCGATGCACAGGGGCTCTCACCCAGGGATGTGAAGGAATACCGCCGTCAGCATCCGGGCGCGACGATGGTTGACGCGATCAATGCGCTGGGGAAAACCAAGCAATAGCCAAAACTGTCCGTGCAAGGTAGGCATGCACGAAGGTGCGTGCTCGCGAAGCGAGCTGGATCGCCTTGCCGAACAGAAACAAAACACCCCAAACTGAGCCACCGCCCACAGATCGGCGATCGTGAACTGTCCTGCACTTGAGGTGCGAGCCGGAGTGCATTGATGCTCGGGGATGGTCTTTCGTGTCGACAGTTCATTTTCGGCGATAGCTAGTCCGGGACGGCTTCATTGGCGTAGAGAATACTTGAGGGAGCCGGAAAATTCTGTTGGGCGAGCACGGTATGAACGACGCTGCTGGCTGGAGCCAAAAGCCATGAAAATGCGTGTTGCGGGGTCTTTCGCGTCATTGTTTCATGGATCGGGCGCATCGTTGCCTCCCTACCGGGTTGGGGGAGCTGGGTCTATGGCTTCGGCAATCGACCCCAATATCGGTTGGCCTGCCGCTGGCCTTGCCTGGTTGGTTCCGTTGCCGTGCAGGATTAGTTTTCGCGTCGGGTCCTTGCCGGCCTAGTGCGGGCCAGCAGCCGGAGCTTCGCGGCTATTCGACCGAGAGCAATCGCGTAATTTGGGCTGCGGCGCCTTGGACACTTTCAATGAGCAGATCCAGGTCGGTTTCCGGCAGACGCACCTGAGCGATGGTTGCTGTAACAGACCCCGCAATGACGCGATCTTGGAAGATCGGGGCGCTGATTCCAAACGCATCTGGCAAGCGTTCTCCATGGCCGATTGCCCAGCCGCGTTCGCGAATCTCCGCAAGATCCTTGGCTAGGTCCTTGCGGTTAACCGGTGTCTTCTCGGTCAGTGGATCTAGCGGAACGGAAGCCAGGACGCGCTCGTCGCAGAATGCCAGAATCGATTTTCCAGCGGAGCCCGCATGGAGCGGGATGGGAACGTTGGAGGCGAGACGGTAATGAAGCGGCTTGACGCCATTGATGACCAGCGTCATTTCGGCGTTCGCCGATTCACGACTGTATTCTGACAAGCCAATGGTTTCACCAGTTTCCCGGGAAAGATTCTCCAGAATTGGCCGCGCCATGGAAGAGAAGTCCAACTGCGGACCAAGCAATGCGGCCCAGTGCAGCAAGCGAGGTCCGGCTTGCAGCACCCCTGCGTCTTCGGTGGCGAGGCCTACAGCGACGAGGCTGGACACCAGACGGTTGGTCGTTGCGGGATTTCCATTGATTCTGCTCGCCAGGGACTTCCCGCTCGAAACGCTGAGGGGTGAGGTGCACAATGCTGTCAAAAGACGAACGACGCGTTCGAGTGCCGTTGCCCCTGCAGGATTGGTGATTCTGTCCGTGCTCTGCAGGGATACATCCGTGGCGTGGGAACTGGAGATCTGATCTGAGGCTTGGCGGACCATATGGCCGAATACGGTTAGGTCTTCGTCACTAGTCGAGTAGGTTGGGCGGGTTATCGAAACGGAACCGATGAGATTGCCAAAGGCAAAGGGCGCAGCTGCACCGGCAGCCAAGGGGAATTGGTGCCCGACGCTGATGGTATAGCCGACTTTTCGATCATGTCGCAGGAGCTTGCCCAGTTCCTCGTAGTCGGTCACTGTCTCCGCAGTTCTCGGCTCAAGGGGCAGCTGGCCGAGCGCTTCAATTCCGGTACGCGTGAGAATGGCTCTGCCAGTAGCGCCGGCATGGAGTGGAAGTTCGGTGCCTGGATCGAGGGAGTAGGCCACGGGACCAGGCTGGGAGTGCGATGTGAGCACGACGGCCTGCCGGTGCATCGCATCGTGGACAGCCATTAAAGCAGTGGCTCCGGTTTTGACCGAGAGGTCCTCGGTCAGCGTTCTTCCCAACGCAAAAAGCGGGTGGCGGTCCTGGAGAGCGCATGCTAGGACACTGAGCCTTGGACCGCAGGTATAGGTTCCTTGTGGCGAAGCGACAGCCAGCCCATGCTCGGTAAGCCCGAGGAGGATGCGGTTGATGGTGCTTCGGCTCGATTCGAGGGCTGAAGCGAGTTCGCGCACGCCGATGGCTTCGGTCCTCGTGATGAGAGCATGGAGAACCGCAAGAATACGCTCGTTATTGGCCACAATTTCAGTCATGACATTCCCGCCGAGACAATCGTGATAACACGTTCCCGGGCGATCCGTAATTCCTTTCCACCTAAGCACTATTTCCCAGAAAGCAACTCTGCCGTACCGGGAAACCTGAAGATGAGACTTCTCAATTCTCGCACGTCGTAGCTGTTCCACCATTGCCAGCATCGTTTATTGGCTCGCGGGTTTACCCGAGAATTCGATCGGCTTGGCTATCTGCTGCTGGGCTCTACCCCGGGGCAAGCGATCGGTAAATCGAGTTCATGCACTTGACACGACCATGTGCGTGCCCTCACACTCTAATTACATAATAGGACACTGTCCCAGTTTTTAAACTCATTCTGATTGGAGGCGACCATGACTTCGGTATCGGTCAAAGATGACTTGTACAAAAAGAAGGCAAAGAAAGCCACAGGAGTAGCCGTTCTCGGTACGTTTATCGAGTACTACGATTTCAGTGTTTTCGGCTACGTCGCGGCAACGATCGCAGTCGTATTCTTCCCGAGCGGCGACTCGATGGCAGGCATCATGAACACCTTCCTGGTGTTCGGGTCGGCATTTGTCGTCCGCCCGGCCGGTGCGCTCGTTTTCGGGCACATTGGCGATAAGTACGGTCGCAAGGCAAGCCTCATTGGCTCCGTGATCCTTATGAGCGTGGCAGCTGCCTTGATTGCGGTGCTTCCGACGTATGCGCAAATCGGACTATGGGCGCCACTGCTTCTGTGCATTTGCCGCATGCTGCAAGGATTCTCAGCAGGCGGGGAAATCGGTGGTGCTGCCAGCTACATCCGGGAGTGGGCCCCGGCGCAACGGCGCAACTTCTACATTTCGCTGATTCCCAGCGTTGCCGTGATGGGCAAAGCCCTTGCGGCTGGACTGGCCGCGCTGGCTGCCACACTCGTGCCGGCGGCCGCAATGCTGGAATGGGGCTGGCGACTGCCTTTCCTGCTAGCTATCCCGTTGGGTATTGCCTGCCTGATCATGCGGCTCAAGATCGAAGACAGCCCCGAGTTCAGCCAGAAAGCCGCTTCGGAAACCCGCGAGCATACTCCACTTAAGGAGATGTTCCGGGACCATCGTCCGGCACTTGCCAAAGTGTTCTCCATTGCGCTGGTCCAGAATGTCGGCACGTACATTGGCACTGTCTTCGTTGCTACCTATTTCAGTTCGATTCTTGGATTCAGCAAGGCGCAATCATCAACAATCGTACTCATTGCGGTAATTGCAGCTGCCTTCTTCATTCCGGTCGCCGGACAGTGGGGCACCAAGATCGGGAGTAAGAAAATCCTTGTTATCTCCTACCTTGCATACATTGTCATCACCATTCCTTCCTTCTCGATGATGAACGCGGGAAGCATGAAATTGGCGATCCTGGGATTGCTGCTCGGGATGATCCCTTATGCGCTATGCCAAGCCGGCACCTATGCCTCGATGCCGGAATTCTTCCCTGTTGAGGTTCGCCAGACGGGAGTTTCCTTTGGCCACTCGGTTGGAGCGGTGCTTGGAGGCGCCGGCGCACCGTACGTTGCAACCTGGCTCATCGGGAACACAGGAGACACTTTGGTCCCCGCCTACATGCTTGTGCTTTTCGGGCTCATCGGGCTTGCAGTAGTCCTGGGCACTGTCCGCACCAACGGCAAATCACTCTCCCATATTTACCGATAGGAAAACCCAATGCCAGCAATTTATGTTTCGGATGCCATCCATGCCGAAGCTTTGAAGAAACTCAGCGCTTTGGGAACTGTGTACCAGGGGTACGGAGAGCATGCAGTTGCATATGAATCCGTCAGCGAGCAGATCGATGCAGTCATGCTTCGTGCTGAAATCTTCGATGCAGAAAAAATCGAAGCGTCTCCGAAACTCAAGGTCATCGCTCGTCATGGCGTTGGCACGGACAACGTCGACATCGAGGCGGCGACGCGTGCCGGTATCTGGGTCACCAGTACACCGGGAAGCAATAGCCGCGCAGTGGCCGAGCATGTTTTTGCGCTGCTGCTGTCGCTAGCGCGCAGAACGCCTTACGGCGTGCAAGCAGTCAGCCAAGGGAGCTGGTCTGAAGCCAAACCCCACATGCTCGGATTCGAATTGCATGGAAAGTCCTTGGGATTGCTGGGCTACGGGAGCATATCCAGGATGGTTCACGCGATTGCAACAGGTTTCGGCATGAAAGTTCTAGTGCACGATCCGTTTGTCTCTGATAGCGACATACGTGCCGCCGGTGCCGGCCCCGCGGATTTCGACACGCTCATCGCGCAGTCAGATGTGCTGAGCCTGCATCTGCCGCTAACCGATTCGACAGCAGAAATTATTAGTACCCAGGCGCTGGCGCATATGAAGCAGGGCGCCATTCTGGTCAATACTTCCCGCGGCGGGCTGGTGAACGAGCAGGCTTTGCTTGAGGCCCTGGAAAACGGCCACCTGCATGGAGCAGCTTTAGACGTCTTGCAGAGCGAAAGCGTTGATATGAAGAACCCGCTGCCACATTCTGTCCTAGCGGCCGCCGGGCTGCCCAACCTCATCCTGACTCCGCACGTTGCTGGTCAAAGCGCCGAAGCATTCCTGGCTGCCGGCATCCAGGCATTCGAATCCATCGACAGCGCGTTGCGGGGCAAGGCGCCCTCAGCAGCACTCAACCTCGTGTCTTTGGTCTGAAAAGCAAGAAAAAAGGAAGAATAATGATCATCTCAGCCCCAACAGATTCCCTGCAGATAAACGCTGCGTGGGAGCGTCCAAACCCGGAAACCATCGCCAAGCTGTCACATTTTCCCGTGGCGCTCATAGCGGACGCGCAAGGGCGCATGGGAGTCATGAATTCAGCATTGAGCTCAATCACCACGGGCTTGGCGCTTTCTGGTTCCGTGCTTCCGATCCTGACGAGGGAAGGCGACAATCTGGCGATCCACCGTGCTTTGGATGATGCTCGTGAGGGTGACGTTCTAGTCATCAATGCAAATAGCGAAACCAACAGGGCTTGCTTCGGAGATATCTTGGGCGAACTGTGCGTGAGCAAGGGCATCGCTGGTGTCGTCATCGATGGCGCGACTAGAGACGTTGCCGACCTATCAGAACTTGGTCTGCCAGTTTTCGCCAGGGGTGTTAACCCTGCGGGACCGTTTAAATACGGGCCAGGAACCATCGGGCGTGCGGTGGCCTGCGGCAATGTCGTATGCAACCCCGGTGACGGCATCTTCGGTGATCAGGATGGGCTCGTCGTTGTCCCGTCGGCCAACCTTGAAATGGTGCTCGAGCTGACTATGGCGCAGGACGCCGCAGAAAATAACCTGCGCGCGCTGATTCCGTCGGAGGACTCCAGAATCAAGGCGTGATCGCGACTCGGCAAGTTCGCTAGGAATCTTGGCAGTATAAGAGAAGCCGCCGTCATCACCTGACGGCGGCTTCTGCGCTGATCGCTGACGGGAATGATTCCGGTCAACTGCCAGCGCATGCCGGCTGCGCATTGGACCAAGACGCCCGGAAACAAGCGGACTGCTGCAGCGGGGAATGAGCCTAGTAGTAAACCGCCAGCGGGCCATTGGGGCCCGGGATGACCTTTACCGGGGTTTCGAAGACCTTGGTCAACACCTCATCGCACATGATTTCATCAGGGGTGCCGAACTCGACGACCTTGCCCTGCTTCATTGCGCAGATGTAGTCGGCGTAGTGGCCGGCGAAGTTGATGTCGTGCAGCACGATCACGATGGTGCGGTTCAGCTCGCGGGCAGCGCGCTGCAGGTGCTGCATCATCACTACCGAGTGCTTCATGTCCAGGTTGTTCAGCGGCTCATCGAGCAGCACCGTGTCGGTGTCCTGGGCCAGGACCATGGCCACGTAGGCGCGCTGGCGCTGGCCTCCGGAGAGCTCATCGAGGTAGCGGCTTTCCAATTCGCCCAGGTCCAGGAAGTCGATGGAGCGCGAGATGATCTCTTCATCGGCCTGGGTCAACCGGCCCTTGGAGTGCGGGTAGCGGCCGAAGCCCACCAGCTGGCGCACGGTCAGGCGGGTCACGAAGTGGTTTTCCTGGCGCAGGATCGAGACGATCTTGGCCAGATCCTTCGAGTTGGTCTTGGATACGTCGTAGCCGGAGACCTCGATGGAACCCTGGTCGATGCCCAGCAGGCGCCCGACCATGGTGAGCATGGTGGACTTGCCGGCGCCGTTCGGGCCTACCAGGGCGGTGATGCCGCCGGTGGGGATTTCCAAGCTGACCGGGCCGATGGAGACCGTGGAGCTGTACTTCTTGCTGACGGAATTGAGGGTAATCACAGCCGGCCCTTTCGCAGGATGAAGATCAGGAATGTAATGCCGCCGACGGCTTCGATGATGATGCCGACCACGCCTTCTGCGTAGAAGATGTTCTTCATGACGAAGTAGGCGCCGGCCAGGACCACGAAGCCGATGAGGAAGGACATCGGGTAGATGTAGCGGTGGTCGTAGGTGTCCGCCAGCTGGTAGGCCAAGGTGGCCACCAGGAAGCCGAGGAAGGTCAGCGGGCCCACCAGTGCGGTGGTGACCGCCATGAGAATCGATACGAAGAACAAGGTCTTCATGACCTCGCGGCGGTGGTTGATCCCCAGGTTGATGGTGGTTTCCTTGCCCAGGGCCAGGATGTTCATCTTCTTCGAGGACAGCACCAGGTAGCCGCCGGCAATGGCCACCAGCGGGATGGCCACCGGCATGTAGCTCATGTCGGCGTTGGCCATCGAGCCGAACAGGCGTGCGGTGAGGACATCGAATTCGCTCGGGGTCAGCAGGCGCTGCATGAAGGTCGAGATCGAGCCCAGCCCGGTGCCGATGATGATGCCCACCAGCAGCATGATCTGGATGTTGCCCAGCTTGCCCGAAAGCAGCCAGCCGTACAGCGCCACCGAGAGGCCCACCATGATCGCCACTTGCAGGACGAACTGGCTGACACCGGTGAAGAAGGTCACCCCGGCAACGCCCAGCACGAAGATCGCACCGGTCTGCACCACCCGGTACAAGGCTTCGAAGCCCATGATCGACGGGGTGATGATGCGGTTGTTGGTCACCGTTTGGAAAGCCACCGTGGCGATGGACTGGCAGGCGGCCACGATCACCATGGTCAGGATGTTGCTGGCGCGCAGCTTGGCGATGATCCAGAATCCGTCGGAGCCAAATGGCATGGGGTTATCCCAGGCGAGCAAGCCGATCCCGAAGAACAGGGCCAGCCCGATCATGATGGACAGGGTGATCCAGTAGCGTTTGCGGACCTTCTTGGTGGGCAGCGGCCCGGCAGAACGGCCGGAGTGGTGGATGCCCAAAGCGGGGTGAGTCATGAGATTAGCCAACTTTACGCTGCCTCAGAAGCAGGAAGATGAAGACGGCCGCGCCGAGCACGCCCAGGATCAGGGAGACCGGGACCTCGAACGGCATGATGATGGTGCGGCCGATCAGGTCGCACACCGTGGTGATCGCGATGCCCAGCAGGCAGACCCAGGGCAGGTTGCTGCGCAGGTCGTCACCGCGGACCATCGAGACGATATTCGGCACGATCAGGCCGAGGAATGGCAGGTTGCCGATGACCACGGTGACCACGCCGGTAGCGACCGCGATCAGCGCGGTGCCCAGCAGCATCACCTGGCGGTAATTCAGCCCGACGTTGGTGGCGATTTCCTCGCCGAGCCCTGCTACGGTGAAGCGGTCGGCCACGATGTAGATGGCAATGGCGACGATGGCCACGATCCACAGCACCTCGTACTGCCCGCGGATCACAGAGGTGAAGGAACCCGCCAGCCAGATGCCCATGGACTGCAGCTTGTCGGTGGACAGCGCGAAGAAGGTGGAGAAGGCGCCGACCACGGAACCGAGCATGATGCCCACGATCGGCACGGTCAGCGAGGCCTTGAGCGAAATGCGCTGCAAGAACAGGAAGAAGATCATGGTGCCGATGAAGGCGAAGACAATCGCGACGCTCATCTTGGCCAGCAGCGACGCGCTGGGGAAGAGCACCAGCATGGTCAGTAGGCCCAGGCCCGCCCATTCGGTGGTGCCGGTGGTGGTCGGCTCCACGAAACGGTTCTGGGTCAGCAGCTGCATCACCAATCCGCTCATGGCCATGGCCGCTCCGGCCAGTACCAGCGCAAGGGTGCGCGGAACGCGGGTGACGGCGAACATCATCGCGCCGTCGTCCTTGCCGAAGATGTCGTAGACGCCGGTGAACAGGGAGAACGCCAGCAGCACCAGCACTGCGAGGATGCCCAATGCGAGTTTTCCGGAAAGGGCCTTGCTCTTGGTCCGGGCCGGGGAGGTCGTGCTTGTCATTATGCCGCCGTGGAAATAAGTGGTGGGAAAACAGCTCTAGTGGCGAAGCCGGAATACGGCTTCGCCACTAGCTGGCTGGGGTGTCCGGAATGCTACTTGGCAGCTTCCAGCGCGTCAGCGAAAGTATTCAGGAACTCGGTGTAGGTCTGGATGCTCTCGTTGGTGTAGGTGTCAGCAGGCATGACGACAACCTGGGATTCCTTCGAGGCGGTGACATTCTGCAGCGCCTCGGACTTCTCCAGCAGGTCCTTTGCCGGCTGGTAGTCCGCACCGTCGGCTTCAACCGCTGCGTCGCGGTCCATGACGATGATCCAGTCCGGGTTGGACTTGGCGATGGCTTCGACCGAAACGTCGTCGCCCTCGTGGTCGGTGGAGGATTCGTCGAGCTTCAGCGCCGGGGTCAGGCCCAGGAAGTCGAACATCGGGCCGACGGTGCGGCCGGTGGTAGGAGCCGAGTAGCCAAGCTCGCCGCCCGAGGCGATCAGGCCCATGACGGTCTGGTCCTTGTCGTAGGCATCGGTGACGCGCTTCTCGGCGGCTTCGAAGTCCTCAACGAGCTTTTTGGCCTCGGCCTGCTTGCCGAAGATCTCGCCCAGGGTGGTGACCTGGCGTTCCAGCTCAGCGTCAAATGGCTCGCCTTCGCGTGGGTCCAGCGAAATGATGGCGGCTTCCGGAGCCAGTTCCTTGAACTTCGCGGCGTGCTGGGTGTAGCGCTGGCCGTTGATGATCAGGTCAGGGTCGACGGTGACAACTGATTCCAGGTTCGGTTCCTTGTGGCTGCCCAAGTCCAGGATGTTCTCGTCCTTGGTGTAGGAGATGGTATCCGGCATCAGCGAGACAGCGCCTGCGGTGAGCTTGATGCCCCAGGAATCCAGGGTCTCGAAGGTGCGGTTATCCGTGGCAACGACCGACTGCGCAGGGGACTTGACGGTCTTCTCGCCTTCGTTGTCCGTAACGGTGACAGTCTTGGTGTCGCCGGCCTTGGCCTCAGCAGCCGTATCGGTTGCGGAACCGCAAGCGGTCAGGGACAGTGCGGCGATGCTCAGCAGAGCAGCGGCGCGAAGCTTAATCGAGGCCATGTTTTCCTTCTTCGGACAGCAACCGGCGTTGGTTGCGCTATTGAGTGATCTGATAATTAGCTTAGCCTTATCTGAGCGAATTAAGCCAAACGTCTCTTGTGTTAGCTAAGTCACCCAAATGCGCGAATTTAAGGCCGGAACCGTCCGCAAATGCGGCTCTTGCTGAGGCTTGCCCCAGCTGACTGGGCTATTTCAGGGAGAAATAACGATCATCGGCCTTGTTTAATTAGTGTCCGGAGGCATGGAGGAAGCTGCGTCAGACAGCGTAATGAATTGCACCTCCAGCTCATTGCATGAGCCGAGCCATGGCGCAGATGCTGCCATTGATGCCCGTTTTGCGCGCCGGTATCAGGCTGCCGGGTAGGTGATCCGCGACTGCTGGTCGATCACCGCGCCCGGGCTCAGCTCGGCAGGTTTGGCCGGATGCCCATCGATGATGTGGAATACCTCGGCACCGCGGGCCAGCAGATGATCAGCAATGATCCTGCGATGGCAACGCCACCATACAGCTTCGGCGCACATGATCGCCGTCTTCTGGCCGGCGGCCCGCGCCTGCAACCGCTGGAGCGCCTGCAGGAAATCGTCCCCGAGGGCATGGTCGGCGTAATTATGGAAGCTGCGGTTCGTCCACCATGCGTTGACTGCGAAATCGACGCTTCGGCTCACAGGACGCCTGCCGGTCAGCGCTTCCTCGCGGTGCAGGCTGATTCCTGCTGTGCTCAAGGAGGCTTCCAAGGCATCCGCATTGAACTGCGGGAATTTGCGGGAGCCGGCCAGTTTGCGGACATCCACAACATTCGTGACTCCGTACTGCATTAGCAGTGCGAGGAAATCCTCGATGGATCGTGCCGAATGTCCAATGGTGAAAATTCCAGCGGGCAAAATGCTGGCTCCTTGGGTGGGGAAGGGGCGGGGCTAATGCTGATCGTGCTTGGCGGAGCTGAGGACTAGTTGGAGCAGCTCTTCGACTTCGGCAGCACGGGACTGCCAGTAGCCGGTATCGAGCCCGAAGCCGAGCGTTGCTTCATCGGCGCGTTTCTTGAAATAGTCCCGGTGGTCCTCCAGCGCATTGGCCAGGTCCGCGAATTGGTCATTGCTCAGTTCCAAGTTCAAGGTTCTCTGCTTCATGAGCTTCATCCTGGGTCGAGTGCGAATTCTATGAACCCGAGCGTACGCCCATTGCCAGCCGAAATGACCGCTATCAAGCTGGCACTCAGAAAGTCGTCGCCGAAGCTCGCCGGGAATAGGCTCGTGGCAGGCCTTGTTGTGCCGAATACGAGCATCGATCAGAAGGAGCAGTTCATGGCTGAAGAAAATCGAGTAGTTCTCATTGGCGGACATGGGAAGGTTGCCCTGCTGGCAGCGCCCAAGCTGGTTGGGCGCGGCTACGCGGTCAACTCGCTGATCCGCAACCCGGAGCATGCAGCCGACATCAGCGCCACGGGCGCCACCCCAGTAGTCATCGACATCGAAAGCGCTGGCGTGGATCAGTTGGCCCAGGCCTTTTCCGGTGCCAGCGCCATCGTCTTCTCCGCAGGTGCCGGTGGCGGCAACGAGCATCGCACCCGCGCTGTGGACTATGACGCCGCGGTGCGTTCCATGCAGGCCGCCAAGCAGGCCGGCGTGGACCGCTTCGTGATGGTCTCCTACAGCCGCGCCCTGGTGGATGTGGACAGCCTGGATCCGGCCAACTCGTTCTACACCTATGCCAAGGCCAAGCACGACGCCGACGCGTACTTGCGCGGCACGGAGCTGGACTACACGATCCTGGGCCCGGGGGCGCTGACCCTGGAACCGGCCAGCCAGCGCGTGGTGCTGGCTGACAAGGCAGGCAAGGTGAACGGAGCAGACGTTGAAGGCGAGGCATCGCAGACCTCGCGCGAGAACGTCGCCGAAGTGATCACCCATGTGGTGGCCAATAATGCAGCACGCCGCTCCACCGTGAACTTCTACAACGGCAACATGCCGATCGTGGAAGCGATCGTCTAGGAATGCGCAGCCGCAGCCCTGCCTCCGCAACGGGGGCAGGGCTGTTCTGCGTCTGCGGATGAAAGTTCTGCGGCTTCCACTGAGTGGATGCGGAGCCTTCTGCCCGCGGGAAAGCGGTGGGAGGACGCCAAGGAGCTTCTCGCGGTCCGGAGCAATGATGCGCACACCCTGTATTCGGTGTCCATGGCCCATCAGTTGCTGGGCCATCACCCGGAAGCCGGTGCCAATATCGTGCTGCTGGCCATTCTGCTGCACGATATCGGCTGGTCTGCCGTGGATCCGGCCCTCGTGCTGGGCGCTATCGCACCGGGTGCGGGCAATGCCGAAGGTGGGCCAGGTCCGGATCACCGACTGTGAGAAGGCCTATGCCGCGATCCCGCATCAGGATATCTTCACCGAGCGCAAGATCGACCGGGCCGGGGCCCTGGTTGTCGTCCGCCCGGACATGTATGTCGCCCAGGTCTTGCCGTTGACTGCCGGTGCGGAACTGGCCGAGTTCTGCTCGAAGAACATGGCATTGCCGAAGGTGCCTGAATTCTCCTAGGCAACTCCGGTCCTCGATGGAGAGCAGGGCAAGAAGAAAACCCCGGTGCCGAAGCACCGGGGTTTCCTTTTGTCATCACTCGCACCTTCATGAGGTACTTATAACTCTAGGACGGCTGACTGTGAGCGCGCTGGGCTGAGCCTGCTATTTGGCTTGGCGTTAGAGGCCCGCCGGAACGACGGCCGCCGGAGCCATCGGAAAGCCGGTCACGGTCTTGGGCCGCGGAGGGGCGTAGGTGCGCACCTTGGAGGTGCTCAGCCCCATCCGGACCAGCGACTCCGCGATGGTCACCGCTGCGCGCACGCCATCAACAATTGGCACGCCGGTGGCCAGCCGCACCTGTTCCTCCAGCTCGGCCATGCCGCCGCAGCCCAGGCAGATCACTTCCGCCTTGTCGTGCTCCACTGCCTGGCGGGATTGCTCGACGATGGCCGCTACCGCGCGCTGCGGATCGGATTCCAGTTCCAGCACGCCCAGCCCGCTGGCGCGCACCGAGGCGAGCCGGTCGGTCAGGCCGGCCAGTTTCAGCCGGTCCTCGATCAGCGGCACCGTGCGGTCCAGCGTGGTGACCACCGAATACTTGTGGCCGAGGAATTGCGCCGTGGAGGCGGCGGCTTCGGTAATGTCCACGACCGGGACATCCAGCAGTTCCTGCAGGCCCTCGCGGCCGTGCTCGCCGTAGCCTGCTTGGATGACCGCGTCGAATGGCTCGGTGTAGCGGACCACCTTGTCCATCACGGCGATGGCCGCCAGGTAGCTCTCGAAATTTCCTTCGCAGGAGTCAGCCCCGAAATCCGGGGTCAGCTCGATGATCTCGGTACCGGGCGAGGCGACCTGCCGGGCGGAATCCCCGATGGCGCGGGTCATGGATTGCGTGGTGTTGACGTTCAGGATCAGAATGCGCATGAGTTTTCCTAGTGGGTTGGTGCCACGGCGATCGGCTCGCCATCGATGTCTGCCAGATCGTGCTGGCGCTTGGCCAAGGCCAGGTAGGCCAGGGCACCGGCGCTCGAACCCAGGAACCAGGCAAACGGACCGACAATGTGCAGGGCAGGGACGAAGGCCAGCACCAGTGCGATCACCGAGCTGATCACCAGTGCGCCGACAGCCCGGTAGTTCACGCCGCGGGTGAAGTAGTAGGTGCCTTCGGCATCCGAGCGGTACAGGTCCATGACGTTGATCCGGGCTTTGCGGATCAGCCAGTAGTCGGCCATGATGATGCCGAACAGCGGGCCGAGCAGCGCGCCCAGGCCGCCGAGGAAGTAGTTGATGATCTCGGGGGAGTTGTACAAGTTCCAGGGCAGGATGACCAGGCCGATGACCCCGGAGATCAGTGCGGCGGTGCGGAAGTTCAGCTTCTTCGGGAGCAGGTTGGTCAATGCGTAGGTCGGTGCCACGAAATTGGCCATCAGGTTCACCGCGATGGTCAGCACCAGCAGGGCGGCGGAGGCCAGCAGCAGCAGCAAGGTGTTCGGGATCGCGCCGACAATATCCGACGGCGAGGTGATGACCTGGCCGTTGATGGAGAACTGCGTACCGGTCAGGACCACCACGATGGCGCCGAAGAACATCATGTTCAGCGGGATGCCGAAGAAGTTGCCCTTGACGATCGCCTTCTTGGAAGATGCGCCACGGGTGAAGTCGCAGAAGTTCAGGACGAAGGTGCCGTAGATCGAGACCCACAGCGCGGCCGCGCCGAACATCGCGGTCCACATCTCGATGCCGGTCTTCGATTCGCCGGTGCTCATCGAGACGTTGAAACCCGATTCGAAGAGCATCCAGATGGCCAGGCCCAGGAAGGTGGCCAGGATGACCGGGCCGGCGAACGCCTCGTACTTGCGGATCATCTCCATGCCGTAGCTGACGATGACCAGCTGCACCGCCCAGAGGGCGACGAAGCAGATCCAGCCCAGGGCGTTCAGTCCCAGGAAGCTGGTCTGCTCCAGGGCTGCGGACCCCGGGGCCACGGCAATCACCATGACGGCGAGGACCTGGGCGGCGAGGTAGGTCTGGATGCCGAACCAGGCAATGGCCACGGCCCCGCGCAGCAGCGCGGGAATCTGGGCGCCGTTGATGCCGAAGGCGATGCGGCTCATCACCGGGAAAGGGACACCGGTTTTCTCGCCCATGAACCCCGAGAAGTTCAGCAGCGCGAAGAGCAGGACCGCTCCGATGCCCAGCGCGCCGAGGATCTGCCAGCCACTCATGCCCAGCGCGAAGAGCCCGATGGCGAAGGTGTAGTTGCCCAGCGAGTGCACGTCGTTGGCCCACAGGGTGAAGATGCTGTAAGAGCTCCAGGTGCGTCCGGAGCGGGTGGTTGGTGCCAGGTCCTGGTTGTAGAGCGACGCGCTCAACTCGAAGGGATTGGCCCGGTCGATAGCGGGCCGGTTTTCCTGCGGTGCGGCCTCGGGCACCATTTCAGGGGTCTTTTGCGACATGATGGACATCCTTGTCAAAGGGTCATGCATCCGGGCAGGCGCATTCGGGCGCACTGCGGCAGGGGAAGATGACAGATCTGGGGAAGCGGAGCGTTCAGGGGAACGGCCCGTGCCTGCCTGCGGGGACGCAGGACAGGTAGGCGGGCCCGCTTACGGGTAGATCGGCTGTCCGAAATTAACGTAGAACTCGGCCGGCGAGCCGAGAAGCGGCATGGCCGGGCGCGGCGCAACGGCAAGCCGCTGTGCGCTGTGCGTGATGCACGGTGGAAAAAGCATGGCTGCTCCTGAGCTAGGAAGTCACTCCGAGATATGTGCCAGGTGAGTAACCACCACTGTATGCACTGGATCACATTCCCGCAATAGAAAATGATAATTTCACCAGATGGTATTTTGTCCGGATTCCGGAGCCTTTTATTCCGTTCCCGGAATCCACTGATGAGCCAGCTTTTATCAGGAGCGCACCGGGCGCCATTCCTGTCCTGATGCCACTGCAGCGCTCTTCTGCGCGGCTCTGCACGCATCGGCACTTCGTCCCAAAACCTTCTTGACAGTGATTGGCGTCTCGTCCTAGAGTTTTCATAAAGCAAAAGCTAACTTCCATAAAGCGGAATCTTTGGAAGGTGTTCTTGAAGGGAAATCCAGTGTCCTACACTCTGAACTGCTCGATCCTCCTCACCGAGTTGCCGCTGCTGCAGCGCGCGGATGCCGCCAAGCAGGCGGGTTTCGACAGCGTCGAATTCTGGTGGCCATTTGGCGAAGCCGCCCCCTCCGGCAAGCAGGTCGACGAATTTCTCGCCTCGCTGGCCAACGCCGGCGTCCAGCTGGACGGGCTGAACTTCTTCGCCGGAGATATGCCGGCAGGCGACCGCGGACTGGTTTCATGGCTGGGGCGCGAGTCCGAATTCAAGGACAACATCGACGCGGTAGTAGCGATCGCCGAAGCTACCAGCTGCAAGGCCTTCAACGCCCTGTATGGCAACCGCATCGAGGGCGCCGACCCGGCGGCCCAGGATGCGCTGGCCTTGGAGAACCTGGTGGCCGCGGCCCAGGGCGTGGCCAAGGTCGGCGGCACTGTGCTGATCGAGCCGGTCTCCGGCACGGAAGCCTACCCGCTGAAAACTGCGGCCCAGGCGCTTGCGGTCGTCGAGGCTGTCAAGGCCCAGGGCGAAGGGAACATCGCGCTGCTGGCCGACTTCTACCACCTGTCAGTCAACGGCGATGACGTCGCCGCCGTCATTGAAGCGCATGCCAAGGACTTCGGCCATATCCAGATCGCCGATGCGCCGGGCCGCGGAGCTCCGGGCACCGGGGACCTGCCGCTGCAGGACTGGATCAAGCGCTCGCGCGAGTTGGGCTACACCGGCAACGTCGCCCTGGAGTACAAGCAGGAAGCGGCCACCGCCTTCGACTGGCTCCAGAGCGCCAGCAGCAGCGCCGCAGTCTAGAGAACACCTTTTCGCACAAGAATTTTTGGAGAATCACATGTCGCAGAACATCGCCTTCATCGGACTGGGCATCATGGGCCTGCCGATGGCCAAGAACCTGGTCAACGCCGGCTATCACGTCACCGGCTACAACCGCAGCGACAAGGCCGGCAATGAGCTGGCCGCCGCTGGCGGAACCAAGGCCGCTTCCATCGCGCAAGCCGTGGCCAATGCGGACGTGGTCATCACCATGGTCCCGGATTCCCCGGATGTCCAGGCCGTCACCCTCGGCGCAGAGGGCGTCCTCGCCAACGCGAAGGCCGGAGCGCTGTGGATCGACAACTCCTCGATCCGTCCCGACGTGGCCGTCGAGCTTGCGGCCGCGGCCCGCGACGCCGGACTGCGCCCGCTCGATGCCCCGGTCTCCGGCGGCGAGGCCGGCGCCATCGAGGGCGTGCTGTCCATTATGGCCGGCGGCGAGCCAGCTGACTTCGAGGCGGCCAAGCCGGTGCTCGAAGCCGTGGGCAAGACCATCGTGCTGGTGGGTCCTTCGGGCTCCGGGCAGACCGTCAAGGCGGCCAACCAGCTGATCGTCGCGGCCAATATCCAGGCCCTGTCCGAAGCGGTACTCTTCCTCGAAGCCTATGGCGTGGACACCGACGCGGCCATCAAGGTCCTCGGCGGCGGCCTGGCCGGCTCCAAGGTGCTTGACCAGAAGGCCCAGAAGATCCTGGACCGCGAATTCGCCCCGGGCTTCCGCTTGGCCCTGCACAACAAGGACATGGGCATCGTGACCTCCGCAGCCCGCGAAGCCGGTGTCGTGCTGCCACTGGGCGCACTGGTCGCCCAGCTGGTCACCTCCACCGTGGCTTCCGGCGACGGGGCGCTGGATCATTCGGGCCTCTTCCGCGGGGTGCAGCGCCTGGCCGGCAAAATCGAGGCCCCGGTCCCGGCCTAGCGCCGCTAAATCTTCCTACGGCGGGGACAACTAGGTAACCCGCTTCTTCAGCTAGCGGCCGCGCAATACCGGCTACGCTCCGGTGCCGCCGGGCCCCTGGTACACGGCAGGGGCCCGACGCACCGTATCCGCTGCGCAATGGGCTTTGTTCCAGTTCATCGCCGCTAGCTGGTGCTCAAGGAAGCGGCGTTGTGGTGACTCATGCACCTTGGCTTCCCGCCGTAGGTATCCTTCTTTTCTTCTTCTCGTTCCAAAGGACGTATTCCCATGCCTAAGATGCGCGCAATCGACGCCGTCGTCCAGATCCTGGCCAAGGAGGGCGCCACCGAGGCGTTCGGCCTGCCAGGAGCCGCGATCAACCCGCTGTACTCGGCCATGAAGGCCCACGGCGGCATCCGCCACACCCTGCACCGCCACGTCGAGGGTGCCAGCCACGCCGCCGACGGCTACTCGCGGGCCACCGGCAAGATCGGCCTGTGCCTGGGCACCTCCGGCCCTGCCGGCACCGACATGATCACCGGCCTGTACGCCGCGATCGCCGACTCCATCCCGATGCTGTGCATCACCGGGCAGGCCCCGACCAATGTGCTGCACAAGGAGGACTTCCAGGCCGTGGACATCGAGTCCATCGCCAAGCCGGTGACCAAGTACGCCTCGACCGTGCTGGAGCCGGGACTGGTTCCGGGCACCTTCGCCAAGGCCTTCCAGATCATGCGCTCGGGCCGCCCGGGCCCGGCCCTGATCGACCTGCCGATCAACGTGCAGATGGCCGAAATCGACTTCGACATCGATGCCTACGAGCCGTTGCCGGTCCAGAAGCCGAAGGCCACGCGCGGCCAGGCCGAGAAGATCGTGGACCTGCTGCTCTCCGGAAGCAAGCCGATCATCATCGCCGGCGGCGGCGTGATCAACGCCAACGCCAGCGCGCAGCTGGTCGAACTCGCCGAGGAACTGGACATCCCGGTCTCCCCGACCCTGATGGGCTGGGGCGCCATCCCGGATGACCACCGCCTGCAGTCGGGCATGGTCGGCATCCAGACGCACACCAAGTACGGCAACCAGACCTTCCTGGAATCGGATATGGTGCTGGGCCTGGGCAACCGCTGGGCCAACCGCCACACCGGGGATCTGGCCACCTACCGCGCCGGACGCAAATTCATCCACGTGGATATCGAAGGCACGCAGATCGGCCGGGTGTTCTCCCCGGACCTGGGAATCACCTCGGATGCCGGCGCCGCCATCGAGGCCATCCTGGAAGTCGTGCGCGAGCGTAAGGCCGCCGGCACCCTGCCGGACTACTCGGCCTGGGCCAACGAGGCCACCGCCCGCAAGTCCACCGGGCACCGCAAGACCAACTTCGAGAACGTGCCGATCAAGCCGCAGCGCGTCTACCAGGAAATGAACGCCGCCTTCGGCCAGGACACTACCTACGTGTCCACCATCGGGCTCAGCCAGATCGCCGGCGCGCAGATGCTGCATGTCTACAAGCCGCGCAACTGGATCAACGCCGGACAGGCCGGCCCGCTGGGCTGGACCGGACCGGCCGCCCTGGGCGTCGTGCGCGGCAAGCCGGGGGAAAAGGTCGTGGCCCTCTCCGGAGACTACGATTTCCAGTTCATGATCGAGGAGCTGGCCGTCGGCGCCCAGTTCAAGCTGCCGTACGTGCACGTGGTGGTCAACAACTCCTACCTCGGACTGATCCGCCAATCGCAGCGCGCCTTCGAGATGGATTACCACGTGTCCCTGGGCTTCGATAACATCAACTCCCCGGAAACCAACGGCTACGGCGTGGACCATGTGAAGGTCGCCGAGGGCCTGGGCTGCAAGGCCGTGCGCGTCGAGGATCCGAGCCAGCTGGCTGCCGGATTCGCGCAGGCCAATGCGCTGGCCGAAGAGCACCAGGTGCCGGTTGTGGTGGAAGTGATCCTGGAAAAGGTCACCAACATCGCCATGGGCGCGCAGCTGGATGCAGTCAATGAATTCGAAGACCTGGCTTTGGACGCCGCCGATGCACCAACCGCGTTGGTGCCGATGGCTGCCTCGGCCACCGTGGGTGCGTGAAAGGGCAGTCGTCGCTGACCTGCAACCCGCAAAGTTTGGCGCGGGGCACCGGTTCACCAATACGGGTGTGCCCCGCGCCACAACAACCTAGACTTGGCATAGAGCTGCCGAGCCCCAAGAACACCTAGCAATTAACGAGTAGGAACACCTCATGAGCATCAACGAAGCTGTTGGCCGCACATCGTCCCCCACCGCCACCGGAACCACCTATGACCTGGTGCTGCGCGGCCAGCAAGTGCTGACCGCGCAGGGCATTGGCCCGCGCGAGATCGGCGTGCGCGACGGAAAGATCGTCGCCGTGCAGGAATTGGGTGCCGGACTGGCCGCAGAGCGCGTCATCGAGGTGGCCTCCGACGAGGTCCTGCTGCCCGGACTCGTTGATACCCATGTGCACGTGAACGAGCCAGGACGCACCGAATGGGAAGGGTTCGAGTCGGCGACCAAGGCCGCCGCTGCCGGCGGGGTGACCACCATCGTGGACATGCCGCTGAACTCCATCCCGCCCACGGTGAACCTCGAAGCGCTGGAAATCAAGCGCGCGGCCGCTTCCAAGAACGCCTATGTCAACGTCGGCTTCTGGGGCGGTGCCATCCCGGGCAACAAGAAGGATCTGCGCGAGCTGCACGAAGCCGGAGTCTTCGGCTTCAAATGCTTCCTGCTGCATTCTGGAGTCGACGAGTTCCCGTCCCTGAGTGTAGGCGAGATGGAAGAGGACATGGCCGAACTGGCCTCCTTCGACTCGCTGATGATCGTGCACGCCGAGGACTCCGATATCATCGGCAACTCCCCGCAGCCGGTGGGCGGCAAGTACGCCGGCTTCCTGGACTCGCGCCCGCGCGATGCCGAGAACACCGCCATCGCGCAGGTGATCGAGCGTGCCCGCACCACCGGAGTGCGCGCCCACGTGCTGCACCTGTCCAGCTCGGATGCGCTCCAGATGATCCGCGAAGCGAAGGCCGAGGGCGTGCTGCTCACCGTGGAAACCTGCCCGCACTACCTGACCTTGCTGGCCGAGGAAATCCCCGACGGCGCCACAGCCTTCAAATGCTGCCCTCCGATCCGCGAGAATGACAACCGCGAGCTGCTGTGGAAGGGCCTGGAGGAAGGCATCATCGACTGCGTCGTTTCGGACCATTCCCCATCCACCATTGACCTCAAGGATGTGGAGAACGGCGACTTCGGCGTGGCTTGGGGCGGGGTGGCGTCGCTGCAGCTGGGGCTGCCGCTGATCTGGAGCGAGGCGAAGAAGCGCGGACTGAAGCTGGAACAGGTCGTGCAGTGGATGGGCCTGAATCCCGCGAAGCTTGCCGGACTGGGCGCCAAGGGCAGCATCGAGGTAGGCAAGGACGCGGACTTCGCGGTCTTCGCTCCGGAGGACACCTTCGAGGTGGATGTCCAGAAGCTGCACCACAAGAACCCGATTTCCCCGTACCAGGGCAAGACCCTGAACGGCGTAGTCCGCCGGTCCATCATTGCCGGGACCGACGTGGACTTCCAGAATCCAACGGGTCAGCTGATCCGCCGCGAGAGCTAGGAACCGGTACCTCGCAGAGCCCCTGTCCGCAGGACGGGGGCTCTGCCGCGCCGTGGGCAATGATAGCCCCGGCGTGCTTTGGCTACCGCAGATTCGCAGCGTATTCACCGGTGGTACGCAGGCTATTTCCCTGGCGCATAACAAACAGGTATCGATTGGATGTGGCGTTAAAGGATTGGGCTGCCCAGCTCATAGACTGTCAGCACTATGGGGATAGAGCAGCCGTCACTCTGAATACAGGAAATGGGTATGAACGCGATTACTGCTGCTTCGATTATGAGCAAAGAAGTCGACGATCTGGCGTTGGGCGAAGTGGTCCAGGTGTCGCTGGTCTTCGGCGCAATCCTCATGGCTGTGCTCCTTGCCTTCGGGCTCAAGACCTATGCCCATTGGCGCCGGCATGCCAACGGTTCTCCAGCTGATCAGCGTCCGGCCGAGCGTGATGAGGCTCCGAGTCCAGCAAGCGGTACCCGTCAACTCCCAGCACCGCGGATTGAAGTGCTTTCGGCGCTCGGGGACCTGCGCCGGACCGGGGCCTTGAACCGCGGTTTAGAGGACAGCAGATGAGGTAGCCTTCGGAACCGACTGTTGACCCGACTGAGCCAGTTGACCCGACTGAGCCAGTTGACCCGACTGAGCCGACTGTGGATCCTACGGAACTTACTGAATCCGATGAAGCCGAGGAAGATCTCGTTCAGAAGGCAGCTCCGGCTGAAGGCTCAGCCGAAGCTCCGCCGCCATCTGAAAAGGATGACAAGCTTGCGGACACAGGTTTCACTGCGATGTACGTGTTGATCGCTGGACTCCTTTTGGCAGCTGCTGGTGTGCTGATTTCTCGGCGCAGCAACCGCCGACATGGCTAAAGCCTAGGATTCGAATGAGGCTGTGAACTGTTCGCGGAGCAGGCTCTTGCGATCGTCGTAGGACCGATCGTCTAGGCTCTTGCAGATAGTTCGCGCATACGCCCGACTGGAATTAATTTTCCGGTCGGGCGTTTTGCGTATCTGGACGATGTGCAAAAAACGGGCAGCTGTTTCAGACCGTCCTGAGCTTGACTCAACCGGCCGGATTATTTGGTGCGTTGCTGATGGCCTCTCCGCCCGGTGTTCTCATCTGAACTTCGCCGGTCTGGTTCCCTCCGCACTGTGAACCTGCAGCGATGAGTCACCAGAATCTAGGACCTCGGTTGAAACCATTAGTGAGCTAACAGTTGTAGCTCTCACTGCCATCGGTATTGCTTGCTCGCCGACACGCAGTTTCGGATTTCCTGCGAAAGTGCCGTCACGAAGTGAACCCAGGCGCCCTCTAACTCTATGGATCCATCGAATGGACACTCGTTGATGGCATGAAAGCATGCGCTTTAGGAATCTCCCAGCAATCCGGGCGCAGCATGGGGATGCGGCTTTCTTCGCTATCAGGAGGACCAGAGCCAAGAACGCAAAGGATCCGCTTCTGAACGCTCCATAGAAAGAGAACGTCATGAGTATGTCACTCGCAATCTTCGGCATTGTGGCCTCTATAACCGCGATCTTCAGTGCATTGAGCCGGCGGGGACGACGATGGCTGGTGCGTGACTTTACGCACTACAAGACCATCCTTGTTGCTTGGATTGCTGGCAACTTGGTGTTCGTAGCCGCGGCCTGCTGGCATCTTCTCTTCCAAGGGCAGTCGGACATCGGGGCAGTCGTGGCCATAATGATGGCCATCTCATTGTTGATTTTCTGCCTGTCCATGTTGACGCTGCAACGAAGGCCTCAGAACAACACCCGTCCGAGACGCTTCCTGGCAGTCGGAGCACATCCTGATGATGTCGAGCTGGCTTGCGGTGCGACCATCGCGAAATTGGTGGATGCCGGCCATGATGTTCGTATCGTGGTCATGTCGCAGGGTGAAAGTGGCGGACATGCTCCTCGCAGGATTCAAGAAGCCCGACGCGGAGCCGGTTACCTGGGTGCCCAGTCCCATACGGTGCGGTCCTTTTGCGATACGCGGCTGTCGGAGAATTCCAACCTGATGGTTGCAGCGATCGAGGAGGAAATCGCTGCTTTCGGACCGGATGTCGTGCTGACTCATTCTGCTACTGATATCCACCAAGACCATGAGGCGGTGCACCGTGCAGTAATGCGCGCCGGGAGGCGACTGCCCTCCATACTCTGCTTCGAGAGCCCCTCGGTGGGCAATGATTTCTCTCCAAGCTTCTTCGTTGACGTCGAGAACTACACCGACGTCAAGGTCGAAGCCATCAAGCTACATGCCGATCAGCGGAACAAGCCCTATATGACCCGTGCGCGGATCGAGTCCATGGCTACTTTCCGTGGCAACCAGGTCAAGCAGCAGCGGGCCGAAGGATTTGAAGTAATGCGCCTCGTATCAACCACAGTGGGAGATTTCTAATGAAGATCCTAGTCACCGGGGTCGGAGGTCCAGCAGGAAGCTCGCTTGCGCGCCAGCTGCACGCGCGAGGACATAGCGTCATCGGCGCTGACATGGTGCCGATAACTGATCCGCTGCTCGACGCCTTCCACCAGGTGCCAGCAGCCGGTCACCAGCAGTACCCCACTCGGCTTCAAGAGATTGTTCTCCAGCACTCAGCTGAACTGGTTATCCCGACCGTCAGCGAAGAACTCCCGGTGCTTTCGGCAGAGAGTATCCGAGAGCTGCTGGAATCGGCCGGAGCCCGATTATTGATTTCCTCGAAAGAATCCGTGCTGATCAGCGACGACAAGTACTACACGATGCTGACTTTGCGAGGGGATAACGTGCCCGTCCCCGATTTTGCCCGGATCAACGCTGGCAGTGGCGAAGCCTTGGCGCAGTTCAGCCCGGAAGAGCAGATCATCATCAAGCCACGCGTATCGCGCGGAGGACGGGGCGTCCGCTTGGCTACGGCAGGAGACCTCGGGGCAGGCCGCGTACCGGCTGGTACGCGGGATCTTGTGCAGCGCTTTGCCCCCGGACGCGAATTCGCGCCGATGATCTTCAGGAACCCTGATTCCGGGGAGATCGAGGTCTGCGTGGTGGTGGAGAAGACCGAGCTGCGCGAGGGGCTCGTGGGCAACGCAGTATCGGTGCGCCGCTGCGAGTCGAATGATCCAATAGCCGCTCATGTTGCGTGGGTGGCCAAGAATGCAGTGCAGTCGCTGGAGCTGGTCGGGCCGGTAGACATGGACGTGCGCCTGGGTGGCGATGGGCAACCGGTGGTGCTCGAGGTCAATGCCCGTTTCGGAGCCAATAGCCAGTCCGCGCCGGAACTGCTGGATGCTGCATTGCGCTTGCTCGGGGTGGCGTCCACAGCGCAAGTTGGCTGTGCATGAGTTCGGCACTCGTTCTTGGCTATTACACACTGACCGCAGTCATCCTTTCCGTCGGTGTGCTCAAGCTGGGGTTGATCCCCTTGGCGTTGCTTTTCGAATGCCGCCGGGGTCTGCTTTTCACCCGCTACGGGAAGCTGTCGTCATTGCCTCCTGGCAGCCCGGCAAACACTATTCTGCGGCCCCGCCGTCGAACCCGGGCGTCGAGGCATTTCGGGCAGATCCCGGACTACAGGGTATCGGTAATCATCCCGGCCTATAACGAGGAAGTGGTATTGCGCGCCTGCGTTGAATCAATTGTCCGAAGCAAGGGAAACCTCGCTGAAGTGGTGATTGTCGATGACGGATCCACCGATGGCACCGCACGGCTGATGCGTGAGCTGGCTCAAGAGCATCGCCTGGTGCAGGCCATCAGCCAGGAGAATGCCGGCAAAGGCGCGGCACTTAATCGTGGAATTGCCCTCGCGACTGGAGAGATACTGGTTTTTGTCGATGCCGACGGAATTTTTTCGCCGGTGACTATTCCGTGGTTGCTCACTGGATTCCGCGATGTGAAGGTGGGGGCGGTTTGCGGTGACGACCGGCCTGTAAACCTGGATAGGGTGCTGACCAAGATGCTTTCGGTCCTTTCGCATCTGGGAACGGGGGTTGTTCGGCGGGCGTTGTCCCTGATTCATTGCTTGCCGGTAGTTTCCGGGAATATAGGTGCATTCCGTGCTGATCTGGTCAGGGATCTTGGCGGGTTCCGCACCGATACGGTTGGAGAGGACTTGGAATTGACCTGGCGCTTCTATGGTGCCGGGTATCGTGTGGCTTTTGAACCACGCGCGATTGTCTTGGCGGAGTCACCTTCTACGCTGCAGGCGCTGTGGAAGCAACGAGTCCGCTGGGCACGGGGCCTGCTGCAATCGATCAAGATACATTGGCGGATGCACGGCAACCCCCGGTTCGGGCCGTTCGGAGTGTTCCTGCTGTTCAATTTTCTCACGATGGTGGTGGTGCCACTGGCTCAGATCCTGGTGCTTGCCGGATTGCTCTATTTCATCCCGGCCGGGCTGATTACCTTCGGCGGCGAAGAAGAAGCAACCTTAATTGGTCGCACCGCGATGGTGGTCGGTTGGATTGGCATCGGAATCACGCTGGCTTCGGTGGTTCTTGGCATTGCGCTGAACACTGCATGGAGGGATTTGGCGAACCTGTGGACCCTACCGCTATGGCCGTTCTATGCCACGGGGATGGGGCTCACCATGCTCGCAGCGGTAGCGTTTGAGATCCGCGGGAGGCCCGCCAAATGGAACAAGCTGCAAAGAACCGGTGTCATTTCCAGCGGTGAGTTCTCTGCCATTCTTGGAAGCGGATCATGAGCGCGGCCAAGATGCAGCGTCAACGCCGGAAACTGGCAATGGCAGCCATAGCGGGCTTGGTGACTTTTCTTTTGCTGGCGGCTGCTTGCTACATGACCAGATTCCCCACTTCTGCAGCGCATCAACCGACCCCGACGCCGGACCCCACGGTGGTCGAGCCGATGCCTCCGCAGCATGCCTGCCAAGATTCCCCTCGCGCAGAGGGCACCAGTTCCCCAGGAGACAACCTCGGCATGCGCCACTCCAAGACAGACACCCAACTTCCCCGATTTTCCAGAGTTGTGAACGTCGGTTTTGAAGATATTACCGCCGAAGATCCTGCCCGTATCCCGGAAATTGCCCGTCGATTAAATTCGGTCAGGGCGACAGGAGTATCGCTCTCCATTGGACGTCTCGACTGGGTGGCTTTCCCCTGGCCAGCCCAACGCGATGTCGAATCCAGCGAAGTCACGCAAACCGGGCGGGACTATGTTGCTGAAGCGATTAGTGCCTTCCGCTGCGATGAGCAGGGTAGACCTCGAACAATCTACTTGAATATCGATACGTTGCTGGGCAGAGAGCTGGAGCGCCGTCCATCGCTAGCAGGAATCAACTCCGAGGGGCATCCTTCCAAGAACTGGGCAAGTATCTCGGCGTGGAAAGAGGATGGACTTGATACCAGGCTTGTCGAGCTGGTTAGTGAAGCCGTTCGGCGCTATGCACCCGATGGCATCAACGTCACGGAGCTGATGTTTCCCAGCTACACGTTCGGCGAGGATGACTTGGAGAACTTTGCGAAGTTCAGCGAGCGCCCTGATTGGCCGAGGTCTGCTGACGGAACGATTGATTCCACGTCAGAGCAAATCTACCTATGGCGGTCAAACGCAGTCACCTCGATCATGAAGAAAGTGGCTGGAAGTCTGGACGAAACCGGTCCGGTGCTCACCATGGATGTGCGATCACCTGCCAACGGAGATCCAAGGGGACGCCCTGATTCCGGCCAAGACTACGGGCAGCTTCTGAACGTGGTTGACCGCCTGAACATCTGGAATTTTCGGGGCATCGCATCGTCCAATCGGGTTTCGACAGACGAATTGGTACAGCGGTACATGAAGCAGGAACCTGAAAAGTATTCCTTGGAAATCGGGCTTTGGGAAGGCGCAGGCTCCATGGACAGCAGTTCCGTGAGCAAGGAACTGCTGAATGCCGAGGACCATTCATTGCTGCATGTCTCCGTTACCCCCACTTCGTTAATGGACGACAGCATATGGTCCGCATTGGAGGGTGCTTGGAGCCAGGTTCCTGCTACTCGCCCGGGTGCGGACTAATCGCGGAATCTATGCGAATTCCGGCTCGAAGAAAAAATTTCAGATTAATCCGGATTCTTGCGTCATGATTCCCTTTTCCGCGTATCTAAGTGATGTACGCGCTGAACTGGGCAACAAGGAATTATGAGGTTTCGAGACGTCCAGTTGTCTTATGGGGAAGATGCTGACGGGTGGGCGAGTTGCAAGCTTGGGGGATGGAGCTCGCCCACCTTTCAGGATTTTCGAACCCATTTCATAGAGATATTGGAAAAATCCTGATAGGTTCTAAAGGATGAAAATGCCGTCCAAAGTCGGGCGGCATTGTCGACGGGGCATTGGTTGCCGATTGCCGGCTCCGGGGATTGGGGAATCCTTGGGGCGATCGGCGGCGGGTACCGGCGCTGTCGCGTGAAACGTTATGGGGACGTAATGACAATAGATTCTGGGGCACGCTTTGCTGACGTCAGCGATGCAGATTTAATTCGTGGCGTTAGGAACGGAAGCAGCGAGGCCCAGGACCACCTGTATCGACGGCACAGGCAAGTGGCGCTGAACGTAGCGTTTAGGCATACGAACTCTCCTTCCGATGCCGAGGATGTCGTCTCCGAAGCTTTCCTGCGGGTCTTCCGTATCATCGAACGTGGGGCAGGGCCTGATGAGTTCTTCCGCGCCTATTTACTGACTGCGGTATCGCGCGAAGCCTTTTCCAGGAACAAATCAGCCTCAAAGCAGATTACCGTCGAAGACGTCCAGGACTTCCTGCCAGGCGATGCGCACGCGGACGAGGCGATGGAACGCCATGAATCCACCTTTGCCATCCTCGCGTTCAAGGCCTTGACCGAGCGCTGGAAGACGGTCCTGTGGCTCACCGAAGTAGAGGAACTGCCGCCGAGAGACGTTGCGCCAATGCTCGGCATGACACCCAATGCGGTTTCCGCATTGGCAGTACGTGCGCGAGAGGGACTGCGCGAAGCCTACTTGGCTGCGCATATGAATGGCCAGTCAGGGTTGCCCGCAAGTTGTTCCGATATTCGTGAACATCTGCCGGCCTTTATCCGTGGAACGCTGGGGAGCCGGAACGAGCGTGGAGTCAAGGTGCACTTGAAGTCGTGCGCGAATTGCGCAGTAGTGTTCGGGGAACTGGACGAAATCGGTGCTACTTTGCGTGCTTTCGTCCTTCCTCTGGTCGTTGGAGGGATTACTGCGCTGGGGATTCCTGCCTCGGGAGGTATTGCAGGAATGGGAGCTTCGGCAGCCACGGCAACGGCTGCTGGTGGAGCTACTGCCGGGACAGCAGCTTCTGTTGCTTCGGGGGCCGGTGTGAGTATTGCAGGAGGTAGTAGCCTGGCAGTTACTTTAGGCGTTGGCTTGGTGGGTGTCGCCGTAACAGCGTCCGCCATCGGTCTGATACCGAAACTGATCGTGCATGATGAAAGAGAATGGGCCGCACCCGAAAGCGCAGTCCAGCCCCAGCTGGAAGGAGTCGAAGCCCCGATTGTTGGGGCCGAGCCATCTGCCGTCATGAGCCGTGCCATGTTCTTGCGGGACCTGACTGGACGAACTGTTCCTGATGCGAAAGACGAATTAGAATTCACAAACCAAGTGGAATCGCCATCCACGAAGCCGTTTTTCCCGCTGTCACATATGCCAGCGGCAAGACCGTCGCCTGAAGCGACCTCTGAATCTACTTTTGAGCCGACTGCGGAGCCAACGGTGGAGCCTTCAATCGAGCCGACTCCGGAACCGACTCCGGAACCAACAGTGGAACCGACTGCGGACCCGACTCCTGAACCAACCCCGGAACCGACTCCGGAACCGACTCCTGAACCAACTCCGGAACCAACGGTGGAGCCGACTGCGGAACCAACTCCGGAACCAACGGTGGAGCCGACTCCGGAACCAACTCCGGAACCGA